>JAEEGH010000515.1_pt1 | contig 145453 bp, 99 predicted proteins | sample 9134181 | NCBI WGS metagenome assembly JAEEGH01 (sample SAMN16246544, study PRJNA631951) | gut metagenome | biome: gut microbiome; feature: rumen; material: DP-attached | host: Bos | place: Iran: Karaj | collected 2018-10
GATTGAAATTTCGAGCACTTCTCACCCGTTCTATACCGGTAAGAGCAAGCTCGTCGACACCGCTGGTCGCGTCGACAAGTTCATGAGCCGCTACGGTAAGGCTGCGAAGAAATAAGATATTTCACGCTACAGAACAAGACATCTAAGGCGCGTCCAAGGTAGTTGCATATGCCTATGGTCGCGCCTTTATCAGCTAAAAACGGAAACGCTTTCCCAATAAAACACCAACAACTAACAGACTCCATCAAACTATGAAAACTCAAAAAATCCTAATGCTCCTGGCTGCTTGTCTTTTGCTGATGGCATGCGGCGATGACGGAGGTGATGAAGGTAATCGCATCGAGCCAAAGACTAATCCGGATCCTACTCCGACAAATGTCAACAACAATAAGAATACCACTGGTCCCGCTGAGGCTCAGTATCGTTTGGAATTTCCCAAGTTGAAAGGCGACCCCAGTGTAGTCGTCGTTCATCGTGCTATTCTGAACGGCAAAACCAAGGAAGAAGGAGTGAATTATTGTGTGGAGTGGGATACTGAACTGAATTCCCAGCGCTGGAGCTGCTACCAGTTGTATAGCAGCGTCAATTACAACACGGCATCCAACGTGGCGCGCTATTATGCAGAGAACACTGGTACGCTGTTGCCGGCATGCCAATATCCTAACGATCCTGATTTACCAGTACAGTATCGGTGGGCAGAGGATCCCTATAAGTTTTCGGGCTATGACCATGGGCATATTTGTCCTTCTGCCGATCGCCTGAGAGCTGTGGAATGTAACTACCAGACGTTCTTCATCACTAATATGCAGCCGCAGTATAATAAATTCAATGCGGGTCTTTGGCAAAAGATGGAGGAAGACGTTCGTAACTGGGTCCGTCTGGGCGATACGCTCTATGTATGCAAGGGAGGAACCATCGACAATCCTGATTACATCCTTGAATACATCAATCGCAACAGTCATCAGCCGACACGAGTCAATAAGGACCATATCCCTGTGCCTCTCTTCTTCTACATGGCATTAGTGTGCAGAAAGGGGGATGTGTGGCAAGGCATGGCTTATTGGGTGAAACAGTATAACGAGGACCACAGTAATGACAATCGTCGTGGCTATGCCATTACCATCGATCGTCTCGAAGAATTGACTGGTATTGACTTCTTCTGTAATTTGCCTGACGATATTGAGGATAAAGTGGAAAAGGAAATCGTACCAAGTTTTTGGGGATTACAATAAAAAATCCTAAAAACTTTGGTGGTCACGAGGAATTTTCGTATCTTCGCAGAGGATTTTAAAAATACTATCACAAACTATTACAACGCAAAATGAAAACTATTTATGATTTCTCTGTCAAAGACAGAAAAGGTAAGGATGTGTCAATGAAAGAGTATGCCAACGAGGTGCTGCTGATTGTCAATACGGCTACCAAGTGTGGTTTTACCCCTCAGTATGATGAGATGGAGAAGCTTTATAAAGACTATCACAGCCTGGGTTTTGAAATTCTTGATTTTCCCTGCAACCAGTTTGGCCAGCAGGCTCCCGGTACTGACGAGAGCATCCACGAGTTCTGCAAACTGAACTTCGGCACTGAGTTCCCCCGTTTCAAGAAGGTGAAGGTGAATGGCGAAGATGCTGAGCCGTTGTTCCTCTTCCTGCAGGAGCAGAAGGGCTTCGCCGGATGGGATATGGAACACCCCATCGCACATATTCTCGACGATATGCTGTCGAAAGCTGATCCTGACTATAAGGAGAAGAACGACATCAAGTGGAACTTCACTAAGTTCCTTATTAACAAGAAAGGACAAGTGGTTGCCCGCTTTGAGCCTACTGAGAAACTTGAAGTCATCGAAAAGCAAATCAAGGAAGAACTTGCAAAATAACTCATGGAGCATACAAAATGTTTGATTATTGGCAGCGGGCCCGCAGGGTATACCGCTGCTATTTATGCCAGCCGCGCTAATCTCAGACCCATAGAGTATAGTGGCTTGCAACCCGGTGGTCAGCTCACGCAGACTACCGAAGTGGAAAATTTTCCCGGTTATCCCCAGGGAGTGGACGGTAATCAGATGATGATGGACCTGCGCGAACAGGCTGAGCGCTTTGGCACAGATATTCGCGACGGAGAAATCGTGAAGGTCGACCTTTCCACTCGTCCCTACAAGGCTTGGGACGACGCTGGTCGCGAATTGGAGGCTGATACGGTGATTATTGCCACCGGGGCTTCAGCAAAGTACTTGGGACTCGACGACGAACGCAAATACAACGGACAAGGTGTCTCTGCTTGTGCTACCTGCGACGGCTTCTTCTACAGAAAGAAAATAGTTGCTGTAGTTGGCGGTGGCGATACAGCCTGCGAGGATGCGCTCTATCTGAGCGGATTGGCCAAGAAGGTGTATATGATTGTCCGTAAACCTTTCCTGCGTGCCTCTAAGGTTATGCAGCAGCGTGTGATGGAGCGTGAGAACATTGAGATTCTTTTTGAGCACAACACGTTGGGACTCTTTGGCGAGAATGGCGTCGAGGGCGCTCATCTGGTAAAACGTAAGGGTGAAGCTGATGAGCAACAGGTAGATATTCAGATTGACGGCTTCTTCCTGGCAATCGGTCATACACCCAATACGACTATCTTCAAAGAATGGCTCGACACCGATGAGGTGGGCTATCTGAAGAAGATTGACGGCACACCACGTACCAAGCTTCCTGGTGTCTTCGTCGCTGGCGATTGTGCCGATCCTGTCTATCGTCAGGCTGTCAGTGCTGCAGGTACAGGATGCCAGGCGGCCATCGAGGCAGAAAGGTTCTTACTGAATAATAACTAGTAAATCTAGCATGTCTAGTATTGCCTGTCTTACTAGTTTGACTAGATAAAATGGCATAAAATTGAAAAAACCCCGTTTCACAACGGGGTTTTTCCATTCAAAAAACTAAATTAATCAACCATAAACCTTAACCATTAAAAATCTTTTCACTGGCAAAAGTACGACAAATATTTCATACTAGGGTTCATATAACGTTATAAAAGGTTTAAAAATCGTGATTATCACATTTTTTCTACCTAAAATCACGGATTTTAAACCAAAATCGATAGGTTTAACATCTTTTTTACCTGTTTTTTGTTGCGATTTCATTTAAAATTTCTATATTTGCAACATCAAAATTGTATTTATGGTAGTCGTAAACATCATTATTCTCATCATATTACTCTTTCTTGCCGCCTATTGTGGTAAGTTGAAGTTGCAGGAAAAGGCTCCGAAGGAACATGCTCTCTCGCTGAAAGAGGTTTCTTTGCAGGTTGGCAATCATGATGTGATGGATATCATCCGTGATGTGGCAGAGCACTTAGTGGACGATATGGAGGCCAAAAATATCACCTTCGATTATAAATGTACGCCTGAAAGTATGATGGGGTGGGTAGATGTCGACGCCGTTGAAAAAGGTACGATTCTGCTACTGTCTGATATGGTGACGAATACGCCGGAGCACGGGAAAATTACGTTAGAAGCATTTGCTAATAGCACGTACGATGCTGTTACGATTCGTATCAACGACAGCAGTAATTTGCCATTACGACTTAGTCTCGGCATTGCTCGCCAGTTGGTAAATCTGCATCATGGCACTATTCAGAGTGAATTTTACGCAGGTCAGGGAAATATGGTGATTACTCAGTTGCCAATCAAGAAAGACCATTATCTGAAGGAAGAAATTGTTGAGCCCGGACAAGAAAATCAGACTCCCGGTGTCAGCCTTTCTACTTTCCATATTCCAACGAATATCAAGCTAAACGTCCCCACCATTGAACTACCCGAGGGCGTTTCCGACGGTACGCAATCGCTTGGATCACTGGTGCAGCAGGCTTACAATTCGCCTGATCAGCGTTTCCTGCAGCGTGCCATCAAGTGTGTCAACGAACATTTGGATGACAGCGACTACGATCGCGAGCGCTTTGCCGCTGACATGGGGGCTAGTGCCAGTACGCTTTACAACAAGTTGCGTGCGATGACGGGAAAGAACGTGACGGCATTCATTCGTGATATCCGCATCCAGACGGCATGTAAACTGGCTAAGGAGAATCCCGAGTTACGCGTGAGCGACATTGCCTACCGCGTAGGTTTTAAGGATCCTAAGTATTTTGCCACTACGTTTAAGAAGGTAATGGGCGTCCAGCCTCGCGATTATTTCGAGCGTTTTCGCGAGGGGAATTAGTCTGTCTTCAATTCTTTTGGCTGTCATTCTTTCCTGTCAACCATAGTCCGAGGAAAGTTAACAGTCCGTTAAGCATCAGCAGTTCATAACCGAAACGGTAGCCCGTCAACTGGTTTGTCAGTGTGTCGATAGCGAAACAAAGCAGTGGTGATGCCACACAGATATAAGGTACGTAGCGGTCGTTAGTCTGTCGCTTTGTCAACAATCCGAAAGTAAAAAGTCCTAACAGCGGGCCGTATGTGTAGGAGCAAAGAATGTAGATGGCGTCGATAACGCTTGTAGAATTCAGCAGTCGGAACAAGAGGATAAAGACCACGAAGACGCCTGCCATACCGATATGTACTCTGTGGCGCAGCCGTTCGTCGTCAGCGCGTCCGCAGATGTCCACGCAATAGCTTGTGGTCAGTGCTGTCAGTGCTGAATCAGCGCTGGAGAATGCTGCAGCCACCATGCCCAGCATGAAGATGATCATAATCGCAGGCGATTCTTGGGACGAATGCATGATGAAACGCGGCAACAGGTCGTCGCCAGAAGTGGGCATCGTCACTCCCTGCTGTTGATACCATATCGTCAGCAGCACGCCCAGCGACAGGAAAAGCAGGTTGGCTGGCAGAAAGGCAACGCCATAGGAACACATATCCTTCTGGGCATCATGCAACGAGCGGCACGTCAGGTTCTTCTGCATCATGTCCTGATCCAGTCCCGTCATCACGATAGCAATGAACGCACCGCTCAGAAACTGTTTCCAGAAATTCTGCTTCGACACCCAGTCGTCAAAGACAAACACCCGTGATAGTTCACTGTGCTGGATGGCGGCTACTGCCTCGCCTGTCGTCATCCCTAGTTCGCCAACCACCTTATATATAATAAGTATAAGGGCTCCGAAAAGACAAGCCGTTTGGAAGGTGTCAGTCCACACTACGGTCTTGATGCCTCCCTGACGGGTGTAGAGCCAGATGAGTGCCGTCATCACTACTACAACCACAACAAACATCCAGTCGTCTTGCCCAATGCTGCCAGGGGTTTCGTTGCCAAGAGTCCCTGTTCCGCAAGCCAGAAGAATCCAGCAGACTACATAGAAACGTACTGAGGCACCTGTCATCTTCGATAGCAGGAAAAACGATGCCCCGGTCTTGTACGCTCGCTTTCCGATGCGCTGCCCTAAATAGGTATAGATAGTCGTCAGGTTCAGGCGGTAATAGAGTGGCAACAGTACGAAGGCTATTACCGCATAGCCCAGAATGAAGCCCAGACACGTCTGCAGATATGTCATGCCAATGCCGTTTACCATTCCTGGAACCGACACGAAGGTGACACCGGAAATGGAGGCGCCAATCATACCGAAAGCCACCAGATACCAAGGCGAACGTCTGTCGCCACGATAGAAAGTCTCGTTCGTTGCCCGTCTGCCTGTCCACTTGCTGACGGCAAAGAGCAAGCCAAAATAGAGTAAAACGATTGCTATAATGGTCATAATCGGCTGCAAAGGTATTAAAAAGTTTAGAGTTTAGAGTTTAAAGTTTAGAGAAATATTGTTGCGGAAGCAAATTTTTTACTCTTCACTTTTCACTTTTCACTTATTTTTATTACCTTTGCACGCGGATATTACCAATCCTTATCATTTTTATTATGGCTAAACAGAAAAAATTCATCCTTCAGGAGAGTGAGATTCCAACACAGTGGTACAACATCCAGGCTGACATGCCCAACAAACCCATGCCGCCCATCCATCCTGCTACTAAGCAGCCGTTAGGTGTTGATGACCTGGCACACATCTTTCCTCGTGAGTGCTGTGTGCAGGAACTGGACACTGAGCACCGTTGGATTGACATCCCAGAGGATGTCCTCGACAAGTACAAGTATTACCGTTCTACCCCGCTGGTGCGTGCCTACGCTCTCGAAGAGGCTCTTGGTACCCCTGCGCATATTTATTTCAAGAACGAATCGACGAACCCGCTGGGCTCGCATAAGATCAATTCCGCCCTGCCCCAGTGCTACTACGCTAAGCAGGAAGGCACTACGAATGTGACCACCGAGACGGGTGCAGGTCAGTGGGGCGCAGCCCTCAGCTACGCAGCCAAGATTTATGGTCTCGACTGCGCAGTCTATCAGGTGAAGATAACCATGCAGCAGAAGCCTTATCGCTCCTCAATCATGCGTACCTTTGGTGCTGTCGTTACAGGTTCTCCCTCTATGTCTACTCGTGCCGGCAAGGATATCCTGACGAAGGATCCCACACACTCTGGTTCTCTCGGTACTGCCATATCTGAGGCTGTCGAGCTGGCCACCACTACCCCCAACTGTAAATACACGCTGGGTTCTGTACTGAATCACGTAGGTCTGCACCAGACAATTATTGGTCTCGAAGCTGAGAAGCAGATGCAGATGGCAGGTGAGTATCCTGACATCGTCATTGGTTGCTTCGGCGGTGGTTCGAACTTCGGTGGTATCTCGTTCCCCTTCATGCGTCACAACCTGAGCGGCGAGCGCAACACTGAGTTTATTGCTGCCGAGCCCGACAGTTGTCCGAAACTTACTCGTGGCCAGTTCCGCTATGACTTCGGCGACGAGGCTGGTTACACCCCGCTGCTCCCGATGTTCACCCTGGGTCATAACTTCAAACCCTCGAACATTCACGCTGGCGGTCTGCGCTATCATGGTGCCGGCATGATCATCTCCCAGCTCATCAAGGACGGTCTGATGCATGGTGTCGACATCCCACAGCTCGAGACTTTCGAGGCCGGCATGCTCTTTGCCCGCACCGAGGGCATCATCCCTGCTCCCGAGAGCTGTCACGCCATCGCAGCCACCATCCGCGAGGCTAACAAGTGCAAGGAGTCTGGCGAGGAGAAGGTGATTCTCTTCAACCTCTCTGGTCACGGTCTTATCGACATGCCAAGCTACGAGTCATTCATCAAGGGCGACCTGCAGAACTATACTGTTACCGACGAGATGATTGCCAAGAATCTGGCTGAGTTGGACAAGCAGTAAGCGATTGCCAAGTAATAAGGTACAATAAGAAAATCGGGCTGATGTTTATTCAGCCCGATTTCTGTTTTTAATCCCTTTACAATCTTTTTACCTTAATTCCTCCTTTATGCAATATCTATCTGACGCGACAACTTTACTTTCTCTTCTACCATCTTGGGCAGTTCGACAGTCAGTACGCCATTGTCTACCTTGGCGGAGATGGCCTCCTTCTTGACATCGTCGGGGAGTATCAGTGTCTGCTCGTACTTCGAGTAGCTGAACTCGCGACGCAGATAGCGTGTGGTCTTGTCGTCCTCGTGGTGTTCCTCCTTGTGCTCCATCTTGACTACGAGGTTGCCGTCGTCGTTGATGTGTACGTTGAAATCTTCCTTCTTCATTCCCGGAGCAGCCAGCTCTACGGTGTATGCTTTGTCAGATTCTTTCACGTTAATAGCGGGAGCCGTGCAGTTTGCCTTCGGCATATAGTCGTTGTAGAACAAGTCGTTGAACACGGCGGGAATCCAGTTGTTACTTCTCATTGGCATCATAATCTTTACCTCCAATTATACTTTTAAATGTTAGACATAATGTTAATTCGTTTCCGATTGCCTTTCGGCTTTCATCCACACATGATGCAACATAAATGCCAAAGAGGAAATGTGCGACAAATTGTCAGTGTTTGCTGACATTATGTCGTTTTATGATACCAACGTACGTCAAAAGTACTACATTCATCATCAGCGAATAGATGATGGCAGGAATGGCCATCACGTCGTTGTTGAATACAAAGGGGCTGCTGGCAACGGTGATGGCCTGTGCGGCGTTTTGCATACCAATCTCGATGATGATGGTGCGCTGGTCTCGTCCCGTCAGATGCATGAGCCAAGACAGGATGACGCCACCCAGCATGGACAGCAGGATGAGTATGGTAACGCAGAGTCCCAACTGTGGGAATTCGCGCATGATGATTTCGCGATTCTGTATGTAGAATATCGTGATGAGTACGAGTAGGAGGGGGAATGCTAATTTTTTCAGTACGGCGTGCATGCGTTCAGCCAGTCGTTCGTTGCGCACGGCAATCCACAAACCAATGGCAATGGGTACTGCCATAAGCACCAGATTCTGCATGAGCAGGTTGCCTACAGGCAGGTGGACATTCATGGCAGAGCCCATCTGTCGCGTCATCAGATCCATAATGAACGGACCTGTAAACAACGTGATAACACTACTCAGGGCAGTGAGTGATACTGACAGGGCTACGTTACCGCCTGCTAACATGGAGAATACGTTGCTTGAACTGCCTCCGGGGCTACAGGCGATGAGCATCAGTCCGAGAAAGAACAACGGTTCCAATTGGAATCCGCTTGCCACACCCCAGGCAATCAGTGGTAACAGCAGGATTTGGCCCGTCAGTCCGGCTAACACCGCCTTGGGCTGTTCGGCAATCAGCATGAAGTCCTTGGGGCGTAGTGCCAGCCCCAGGTCGAACATCAGTAATGTGAGAATTGGTAATACAATAAAAATGGTATTCATGTGGAGTCTTGCGTTGATTGTGGGTGCAAAGGTACAATTTTATTTGAAAATAGCCAAATATATTTTGTTTTTCGTTCATTTATTTGTACCTTCGCAGCATCAAAGACAGATGACTATGGAAGTAATACAAAGTTTTACTATTGATCATACCCAGTTGAAGCCGGGTATTTATGTGTCGCGCGAGGACAAAGGATTCACTACGTACGACCTGCGCATTACCGAACCCAACAAAGAACCCGCTGTGGCACCGGCAGCCATGCACAGTTTGGAACACCTGATGGCCACGTGGTTCCGTAACTCACGGGTGAAAGACGACGTGGTGTATGTGGGCCCGATGGGTTGTCTGACGGGCATGTACATCATCATGACGGGAACGTACAGCGTTGAGGATATGCGTCAGTTGACCATCGAGTGTCTGGAGTGGATACTGACGCAGCAGGAGGTTCCTGCCACGACGCCAGAGACGTGTGGTAACTGCCTGTTACACGACCTGCCGATGTGCCACTGGGAGAGCCGCCGCTATTTGGACCGCCTGAAGAATGACTTCCATTCGGAGTACACGAAGCTGCAGGTGGTGCTTGCCGACGGACGGCAGTTTGCTGACGCCTAAAGGCTCTCGACGAAAGTGCGTGTGACCTGAAAGGAGTGGTCGGCGATGGTGTCCCAGAAGTTGTGATACTGCGAGGCATCGGTGTCGCGCAGGGGAATGTCGCTGATGACGCGGAACGAGATGAAAGGCACGCGGTTTAAGTAACAGGTTTGTGCGATAGCACACGACTCCATGTCGACAGCTTTGGCATCGGGGAAGTGACTCACTATTTCGCGCATTTTTTCACGGGAGTCGACAAACCAGTCGCCAGTGACAATCAGACCTAAATGGGTCTGAAATGAGGAATGAGGAATGAGTAATGAGGAATGCATTTGCTGCGCTTTGCTGAGCAAATAGGGGTCGGCAGGGTAGCGTGCGGGAAGCCCCTGCACCTGTCCATAAACGGTAGTGTCATCAATGGCCTTGCCGCAGTATACATCGTGATAGGTAAGCTCAGTGCTGACGATTACGTCCTGAATGTTGATATCGTCGCCGTTGCCTCCGGCACAACCGCTCGAAATAATATAGTCTGGGTGAAACTCATTGATCATGCACTGGGCGCCCAAGGCGGCATTGACCTTGCCGATGCCACACTTCTGAACCAACACGTCACTACTGCTGAAGAGCTGCTGTAACTGGCGCAACTCCTTATCCATTGCTACTATTATACCTATTTTCATAAAACTTTCTTTGATTAGTGTGTGCAAAGTTAAGAAAAAAATTGTAACTTTGCACGCAAAAAATAGAAAAAACATGAATAAATGGAAACTTTTGCTGCCCGACGTGCTGGCAGTAGTGTTATTTGCAGTAATATCGTTTGCCTATTTCTTTCCAGCAGACATTGAGGGACGTATCCTGTTCCGTCACGATGCTTCGGCAGGACGCGGAGCTGGTGAGGAGGTGTCGCAGTATTACCAGCGTACCGGCGAACGCTCGCGTTGGACGAACGCCCTGTTTGGTGGCATGCCGACTTACCAGATAGCACCTTCGTATAACAGTACACAGCCGCTGGCAAAGGTCGAGAAGGCCTACCACCTGTGGCTGCCCGAGAACGTGTGGTATGTGTTTGTCTACTTGCTGGGTTTCTATATCCTGTTGCGGGCTTTCGATTTCCGTTGGTATCTGGCTATGCTGGGCGGTATCGTCTGGGCATTCTCCAGCTATTTCTTCATCATCATTGCCGCCGGACACATCTGGAAGGTCATCGCATTAGCCTACCTGCCTCCGATGATAGCGGGTATTGTGCTGGCCTATCGGGGGAAATACCTGTGGGGCTTGATAGTAACGGCTTTGTTTGGTGCCCTCGAGGTGATGGCCAATCACGTACAGATGACGTACTACTATCTGTTCATCGTATTGGCGATGATTATTGCCTTTATGATTGACGGCATCCGTCGGAAGGAGTACATGCACCTGCTGAAAGCCACGGGCGTCTGCGTTGTTGCAGCACTGATAGCTGTCAGCCTGAATCTGTCGAACCTTTATCATACGTGGTCGTATGGGCAAGAGTCGATGCGTAGCAAGAGTGAACTGGTGAAGCAGAATTCGGCCAATCAGACGTCGAGCGGACTGGACCGCGACTATATTACCCAGTGGAGTTACGGTATTGACGAGACGTGGACACTACTCGTTCCTAATACCAAGGGTGGTGCCTCGGTGGCTATGTCGAAAAACAAGACAGCCATGAAGCACGCTGCTCCCGAGTATGAGGGAATCTACCAGCAGATTGGTCAGTATTGGGGCGAGCAGCCCATGACGATGGGACCAGTCTATGTGGGAGCCTTCGTGTTGATGCTGTTCATCTTTGGTCTGTTCATCGTGAAGGGTCCTATGAAGTGGGCTCTGTTGGCTGTTACCATATTGTCGATCCTGCTGTCGTGGGGCCGCAACTTCATGCCTTTCACCGACTTCTTCATCGACTACATACCGATGTACGCCAAGTTCCGAACTGTATCGTCGATTCTCGTCATAGCAGAATTCACCATACCGCTGTTGGCTATGTTGGCACTGAAGAAAATTGTCGACGAGCCGCAGCTGCTGAAGCCTCAGGCTCCGTGGCTCTATACGTCGTTCGCACTGACGGGAGGTATGGCGCTGCTGTTTGCCGTACTGCCCAAGATGTTCTTCAGCGACTTTATCAGCTCGAGTGAGGCTCAGGCTCTGAGCCAGATTCCTGCTGATCAGTTGGCTCCGCTGGTGAAGAATCTGACGGAGATGCGTCTGGCTGTGTTTACGGCCGACTGTTGGCGCTCGTTCTGGATTATTGTGGTGGGAACGGCCTTCCTGCTGTTATACCAATATAATAAGGTTAAGAAGGAAGTGATGGTTGGTGCGCTGATGGTATTGTGTCTGGTAGACATGTGGCAGGTGAATAAGCGCTATCTGAACGACGAACTGTTTGTCCCCAAGTCCGAGCGTGAGGCTCCTATGCAGAAGTCGGCTGCCATCGAGCACATCCTGCAGGATCAGTCGTTGGACTATCGTGTACTGAACCTGGCGACATCGACGTTTAACGAGAACGAGACATCGTTCTACCTGAAGAGCATTGGCGGTTACCATGCTGCCAAGTTACGCCGCTATCAGGAACTCATCGATGCCCATATCGATCCTGAAATCCGCAACGTGTACAACGCTGTGTCGAAGGCCGCAGGCGATATGACGCAGGTAAACGGCGACAGCATCTATCCTGTGCTGAACATGCTGAACACAAAATACTTCATCCTGCCGTTGCAAGGCGGACAGACGGTACCTTTGGAGAATCCCTATACTTATGGCAATGCATGGTTTGTCGACAAGGTGAACTATGTGGACAATGCCAACGACGAACTGACGATGACCGGTCGTCTGCCTCTGCGTCATGAGGCCGTAGCCGACAGGAAGTTTAGCGAGGTGTTGGGCGACGGCATCGAACAGGACACGCTGAGCGTGGTGAATATCCAGGCCTACGAGCCTAATCAGCTGACCTATGAAGTGAATTCCGGCAAAGGTGGAGTCGTCGTGTTCTCTGAGATTTACTATCCTGGCTGGACAGCCACCGTTGATGGTGAGGAACAGGAACTGGGACGCGTCAACTACGTGTTACGTGCCTTGAAGGTGAAACCCGGCAAGCATGAAGTGGTGTTGAGTTTCTTCCCCAAGAGCATCGACCGCACGGAGACGATAGCCTATTCGGCCTATGTCGTGCTGTTGCTTATTCTTCTGTACCTCGGATGGAGTGCCTTACGTAAACGCGGTGCCCGTACCACGCCACCATCGCCAGACAAATAAGCGGAATCAGGAACGAGAGGTTCGTGGCTGGCAGTCCGAACAGTGAGACCTCACTTTGGATGATAGCAGCCTGAATGGGTGGGAAGAACGCCCCGCCCAATAGGGCTATGATGAGTCAGGCACCGGCAATCTTGATGTTCTCGCCAATGCCGCGTAGTGCCAGACCGTAGATGGTGGGGAACATCAGCGACAGGCAGATGCTGACAGCTACCAGACAATAGATGCCATTGCGGTCGGTGAACGCAATGACGCCAAAGAGCGCCACCATGCCAATAATAGCCATCGACGAGAGCGTTCGCTCGGGCGAGAACCAGCGTATGAGCCATGTACAAATGAAACGGCTGGCAGCAAATAAGCACAAGGCGATGATGTTGAATTTCTGAGCCGATAGTTCAGCGTTTTGTTCCGTCATACCCTCGGCCATGAAAATTCGTGAACCATATTGTATGATAAAGGTCCAGCAAGCTATCTGAGCTCCTATGTAGAAAAACTCTGCCACCACTCCCTCGCGGTAGTTTTCCTTTTGGATGAGTTCGCCGATAACCGTTCGGAAATCCTTCTGGGTGTCGGCAAAGTCGATATGTGGCATCCGTGTGAGCCAGATAATCACCATGATGAGCAGTACGATGGCCCCAATGAAGATGTAGGGCTGGATGAGTACGCCCAAATCGTGGTCCTTGATGATGTCGAACTGCTGTTGGGGTATGTGTAGACGCTCCTGTGAGTCCATTGCGTTGATTTGCGAATGGACAGCCATCGCCAAGAACATGCCAGCCACAGATCCCATTGCATTAAAGGCCTGGGCGGCATTCAGTCGCTGAATACCCGTCGGCTCAGGTCCCATGCAGTATATGTAAGGATTGCAGCTCGTCTCCAGAAACGACAGTCCGCAAGTCATGACGAAGTACGACATCAGGAAGGGGTAGAATGCTCCGATGGACTTGGCGGGCAGAAAGAACAATGTCCCTACAGCATATAGTCCGAGTCCCAGAATGACGCCCCACTTGAAGGAGAAACGCCTGATGAACAGGGCTGCGGGAAAGGCCATCAGAAAGTATCCGAGATTAAAGACCACGGGCACCAGTGTGCTCTCCGTCGTACTGATGCGGAATATCTTGGAGAACGTTCCCACCATGGGCGTTGTGACGTTGTTGGCAAACCCCCAGAGTGCGAAACAGGCTGTTATCAGCACAAAGGCAGGCAGAAAATGGCTGGTACTGCCCAATGCAAAGGACTTGTTTTCGGGTAGTTTCATTAGTATGTTGTTTTATTTTGTTGCAAAGATAGTGTTTTTTCTATAAAATTCACTAACTTTGCACAAAAATCTATCAATTATGATGAAGAAACTGCTTTCTTTGCCCCCGAATCTGGTGGAATGTTTCCATGAAGTGACAGGTCTTTCGCGTGACGAATACTTTTGTACCTGCGACCCTATAGGCCATCGGCTGGGGTCGGGTGGGGGCACCACGTGGGTGCTTCAGCAGGCCGCTGAGTGGCTGAAGGGCGAGCAATGCATTATTCTGCATGCTGGCGGACAGAGCAAGCGCCTGCCAGCCTATGCTGTCAGCGGAAAGGTCTTGACGCCTATTCCTGTGTTCCGCTGGGAACGTGGCCAGCGCCTGTCGCAAACCTTGATGGACCTGCAGTTGCCGCTTTATGAGCGAATGATGGAGCAGGCCCCTGCACGACTCACGACGATGATAGTCAGTGGCGACGTGTATATCCGTGCTGCCGAGCGCCTTGGCGAGATTCCCGATGCCGATGTGGTGTGCTACGGCTTGTGGCTCGACGCTTCTGTAGCCAAGAATCATGGGGTCTTTGTCAGCGACCGCCGTACGCCCAACGTGCTGAAGCAGATGCTCCAGAAACCATCGACCGAAAAACTGACCGAGCTGCTGAAGGACCATTTCTATCTGACAGATATCGGCATCTGGATGCTCTCCGACCGTGCCGTGCGCCTGCTCATGCAGCGCTCGACGGTCACAGTGCCCACCGATTCATCGGTGGGACTCAAAGAATACGACCTTTACTCCGAATTTGGCTGTGCGCTGGGAACGAACCCCACCATCGACGACCCGGAACTGCGTGAGCTCAGTGTGGCAGTCGTCCCGTTGCCTGGAGGCGAATTCTATCATTTCGGCACATCGCGCGAGATGATCTCCTCGACGGTAGCCATTCAGAACATAGTGAACGACCAGCGCGACATCATGCACCATGATCGCAAGCCACATCCCAGCATCTTTACACAGAACGCTATCACGCATTACCGGTTTACGGAGGATAACTACAACATCTGGATAGAAAACAGCTTTGTGGGTCCTCGCTGGACGCTGACTCACGATAATGTGGTGACGGGCGTGCCCGAAAACGATTGGGACATCACCCTCGCACCGGGCGAGTGTATCGACGTGGTACCTGTGGGCGACAGCGACTACGAGGTGCGCCGCTATCGTATCGACGAGCCTGTCAATAGCAACGAGCTGGCCGAGCGTGCCAATCTGCGTCGACTGTTTGCCCAGCGGTGTGAGTTCCGCAGCAAGAACTGGCCGGCATTAGCCCGCAACTGGCAACACAGCGTCTTTTATCAATTAGACCTCGACGATGCAGCCCGTGAATTTAGCAGGTGGCAGATTCCCCTGCCGGAACCGCTGGCTGCCGATGCTCCTCTGATGACGCGTATCCATGATGCCATGTTCCGAGGCGATAGCAACAAGGCGTTCTCGCTGTTACGCGAGGGATTGACTGAGAGTGCGCTGGCTGTGAAACAAGCGCCCCGTCTCTCTGTTTATCCTGACCAGATTGTCTGGGGACGTTCGCCTGTTCGTATCGACTTGGCTGGCGGATGGACCGACACGCCGCCCTATTGTCTGATGGAGGGTGGGGCAGTGGTCAATATCGCCATCGAACTGAACGGACAACCGCCCTTGCAGGCCTACGTCAAGCCTTGCCCTGTGCCGCATATCGTGTTGCGCAGTATTGACCTTGGTGCCATCGAGGTTGTTGAGACCTACGAACAGCTGGCAGAATATAATAAGGTGGGCTCGCCGTTCTCGATTCCCAAGGCGGCGCTGGTGTTGGCTGGTTTCCAGCCCGGATTCTCGCAGCAGACCTATCCGTCGCTCAAGGAACAGCTACAGGCCTTTGGCGCAGGCATCGAACTGACGCTACTTTCTGCCATTCCTGCGGGTAGCGGACTGGGCACGTCGAGCATCCTTGCTTCAACAGTATTAGGAGCCGTCAGCGATTTCTGCGGACTGGGCTGGGACAAGAGCGAAATCGGCAAGCGCACCCTCGTACTCGAACAACTGTTGACCACCGGAGGCGGTTGGCAAGACCAGTTCGGAGGTGTCTTGGGCGGTGTGAAACTGTTGGAAACGCAGCGTGGCTTCGACCAGAATCCGTTGGTGCGCTGGTTGCCCGACGGCTTGTACACCCAGCCTGAGTATGCCCAGTGTCATCTGCTTTACTATACGGGTGTGACGCGAACGGCGAAGAAGATTCTGGCTGAAATCGTGCGCCGCATGTTCTTGAATCATGGTGACGAGATTCGCCAGCTGCGTGCCATGAAGGCTCATGCGCAGGATATGTACGAGACCATGCAGCGTCAGGACTTCCAGCGCATGGGACAGCTCATTCGCAAGACGTGGCAACAGAACCAGCTCATCGACAGCGGCACCAATCCTGACAGCGTGCGCCAGATTACCAATCTCGTTGACGATCTCTGTCTGGGTTATAAGTTGCCTGGCGCTGGTGGCGGGGGCTATCTCTATATGGTGGCGAAGGATCCCGAGGCTGCTGCCCGTATCAAGCAGATACTTAACAGCCAGCAGCCCAATGCCAACGCACGCTTTGTGGATATGACACTCTCGAAGAAGGGCCTGCAAATCAGCCGCAGTTAATTGTTGGGTATTTCTTTTTGAATGCAGCCAGACGTTCGTGTGTCTGTTGCATGAAACGCAGATATTCCTCCGATTCAGGGTTGAAGGGCCGGTGTGTCAGTGCCTGTCTGATGGGGCGCCATTCGTCCATGAAGGCAATGGCTTTGTCGCTGAAACACCACCCGACGAGCCGCTCCCAGATGTAGTCCACCGCCTGTTCCGATGCGTGCAACATGTCGGCAGCGTAGAACCGGTAGTCGCGCAGTTCGTCCATCACGATTTCGTAGGCAGGGAAGTAGTGAAGATGTCCGATGTCTGATGTCTGATGTAAGAGCTTGTCTATCGCCAGCAGCAGCGTGGCCTTCGACAGCTGGCTCTCGTGGTATCCGTATTTGCGGTAGCGGATGGGGCTTACCGTCATCACCACCTGCACGTCTGGCTGGTTGGCTCGCAGCAATTCAACGGCCTTCTGAAGATACTCCGCACACTCGTCCACCGTCAACTCTTCTTCCTCGAACAGCGCGGCAGGGCGCTTCTCGCAGTTGTCCACAATCTCGCCCGTCTCCTTCAGCCGGTACACGTGGTTCGTCCCCAACGTTAAGAATACAAGCCTCACACCTAACCCCTCTCCAAAGGGCGAGGGGCACTTAAAAAATCGCTCCAGCGTATGCAGAATGCTTGCAGGGTTATACATCGTGCCGTAGGGATTCACCGTCGCCGGGAATCCGTTGTCCCTGAACCGCTGTCCTATCTCGCTGGCAAAGCACGACCCCACCAGCAGCACCTCCTCGCAGGCTCCTATCTGGAATCCCGCCCGTCCCGTCTCTACTTTCGTCCTGAACTCCATCGCTAGCTAATTATTTCGTCACTTCAGGACGCAGAACATACACCTTCTGACTTCTGCTGCCCCTGCTCATAATACCTGAAGAAGGGTCTCTGTCCAGTTTGCACAATTCCTCAGCAGCTGTCGAACGCGAGAGTCCCGTCAGTTGCACGTAGTCGGGAACCCTCATAAACATGTGAGTCTTAAGGAAGTTGCGTGCCTTCTCAATGCGTTCTTCCGGCGAGAACGGCGATTTCTTAAGCCTGCTCACACCACCTCTTACCAGCACACACTTGCGATCAGTGTTTCTAATCAGGTTTTTGTCAGCCCTATACGATACGCCATTCACCATGATACTCTTGGCATTATGGCTTGGTTCGCCCTCTTCGAAGGCATCAGGCAGCATGTCGTCTCTCACACCCAGTTTGGCATTAAAAGTGCCTATGCCGTCAAGCTTGACGGAGAAGCCTTCCGCCATACACAATGCCAACTTCTCGCTGACCAGCGACAACACGCCCAGAATCATACTCTCGTCCATCCTGCCTTCACGATGGCACAGGCTGACAAACTGCTGAAACGTCATTGGCTTCAGTTCCATCTTGTAACAAGCCTGCGTACGGCCTGTGCCGTTCAAGTCGGCTACCTCTCGTTTGATATACTTTGCATACATAGTCTATAGGGTTTTGTCTGCAAAGTTAAGTATTAATCTTTAAACTACCAAACATCGACGCAGTTTTATCATCCATCGACGCAGTTTTATCATCCATTGACGCAGTTTTAACGTCCATCGACGCCGTTTTAACTTTACACCGTACCTTACAACCTTTTAGAACGTACCTTCCAACCCTTTAGAACGTACCGCACGACCTTTTATTTTTTCTTGAAAAGCTGTATGCCGTAGTACCTGACGTCTGAAACTGCGGTGTCTTCAATGCAGACGCCTTCAAGGACCAGCATCAGCGAGTCGTTGCGGTAGGTGAGCAGTTGTTCAGGATGATGCAGGAGCATGGTGTCTTGTCTGATCACCTCTTGGATGGGATAGCTGAGGACGACGTTATTTTCACCCTGGGTGATGGTGACGGTATGGTCATTGAAGTTAGATTGGTAAGCTTCCTGAGGCAGCATGATGGTGTATTCACCCAACTCTACAGGCTTTTTTCTGGTATACCAGTTTTCATTGGGATAGTTTCCATTGCTGCTATTATAGTTGAAAGTGTATTCCGAGTGCGACCATTCGCCATATTGTTTCTTGAACTCGTCGTCTCCGATTTCGTGGCGGACATAGTTGATGACGCTGGTGACGTCCTTGTACTGCTCGCACAACAGGCTGTCCTGCTTGATGCGCCTCATGTCTTCGATTTCGTCGTTCAGTTTGCCCGTCTTGGCATCTGTCAGTTTCATCTGGCTGATGAGCTGGGCGAGTCGCTGCTTCTGACAACTCAGTCCGATGCTCTTGGCCGATATGCCTGGGATGTAGGTAAAGAGGATGATGGCTGCGCCGAAGATGAGTGCCATGAGCTGGTAGCGGCGTGTACGCTTCTTCCACAGCATCAGCACGAAGAGGGTCATCAGCACACCGGCCACCATCAGGTAGAAACGGCTCTCGGTGAAGCTGTAGAGACGGATGCGGTAGATGGAGCCTATCCAGTACATGATGAGCGGCGGAATGGCTATCAGCGTGAAACGGCTGTAGAACCAGTCGTAGTATCGCTGACTGAGAATAGACTGTGCCACGCGACCTACCAATGCAACTGTGATGAACCCCATGACCATCCAGGCCACGCCGCCCTTGGGCAAGTCCCATTGGAGGACGATCTTTATAAAATAGGTGTAGAGGATGACGGTGTAGATGATGACGGCTGGCGAGAGGATGAAGTTGAGGATGAGTCGGAGTACCTTGAAGGGTTCGCTGACCTCGTCCTCGTTCTGACGAATCAGCGTGCAGCAGACCTGTGGAGCCAGCACGTACCAGATGAACTGGTAGATGTGCTCGTAGAAATGCTTGGGCTCGTCGATGCCGAAGATGTAGAAAAACGAGGCAACGATGGCCATCACCGCCATAGTGAGGATGCCGCTAATCATCAGTCCGAAGAACAGTTGGGTGACTACATGCAGGGCATGAGCCGCAAACGGGCGGTTGTCCAACTTCCTGTTGCCTACAATCAGCAGGATGCCTGCCAGAACGTAGGTGAACGCAAAGCCGTATGTCCACAGGAACGGCTTCAGGTCGAGTGCCATCAATGGCAGGAAGAGGAAGAACGAGGCGAGATAAGCCCAGCGATTAACCCGATGGAGCCAGAACGTCAGCGCCACCAGCGGCACGAAGAACCAAAGAATATCGCCATTGACGGCACTCTCGTATTGTCTGGTCGCTTCGCTATAATGGTTAGTCTCTGACTCCCAAACGGCTATGATAAAGAACGCCACTCCCAGCGCAAATTCAACAGGGAATCGCCGCGGACTTTGCAACAGTTGCTGCAATAATGATTTCAGTTTCGTATTCATCGTTCTATTGTTTTTCTTGCTGTAGCTTTTGGTCGGCAAGGAAATCCTTGTGAAGCTGTTTTTCCAGTTTTCCTTTTTCCTGCTCCTTGAGGTAATCCTCTAGCACTTCCACTTTTCCTGTTAATTTGCGGTTGGGTTCGTAAAACTGCAACAAAGCTGTAACAGCCTTGACGAACAACGGCTCGTCCAATTGCTTTACATTCTCTGTCAGACTGTAATAGGATGATGCTGCAATAAATGCGGTCATATAGGGCATCGACTCTTGTGAAAGGGCCAGCTTGCTGAGTTTCTCGCCTATAACGATATTGACATCCCCCGATGCAATAGACCAGTTCATGATGTACTGGGCAGCCTGGTTCATGTTGGGGGCGCTGAGCATGTGAGTGAGGTAATAGGCTATACACGTCAGTGCATCGTCATTGTGCTCATGGCAAATCTCAGACGTTTTAAACTGGATAGGCTCAGGTAAATCGACATATCCCTGTTCCTTTTCTTCAGCCAGGCGCTCTGCATGTTCTTTCGTTTTCTTGGCATTATTCGCGTCTCCTGCATGTTCATAATATCTTTGCAGATAGCCAAGTTCCTCGATATAGTTGTCAGAGTGCTCTCCAGTTATCTTCTTGAGAAGGTTAAGAGCCAGAAGGTCGTATTTGATGGCTTCCTGAGGTTGCCCGTTTCCGTCACAGTTTTCTGCCATGTGAATAAGGATGTTGGCAAGGTCGAAATCTTGCCTTCCCAGCTGTTCATATACTGTCAGCGACCGTCTGCTTAACTCCTTGGCCTTGGAAAATTCATTGATAGAAGCCCAGTAGATTGATGCGTTGTCGAGGTAGAAGGCATAGTTTTCGTCCTTATTACTGACGTGCTTGCCATATTCTTCAGCAGCCTCAGTGGTAATCTTGGCTGCTTCTTCAGCTTTTCTGAGACGATAATAGATCTTTCCAAGGAATGCTTTATTGCAGAGATATGCAGAATCCTTTTCGCCTCGAAGCTGTTTCAGTATATCCACCTCGCGCAGTTTGGCAGTCAGTGCATCGTCATAGCGCTTGTAGTTCATTAGCTTGACAACCAATGAGTCCAATTTGTCTGCTTCCTCCTGGCTTGCTAGGGTGTCTTGACTCCACACTGAAAGCGGAATAAAGCAAAGAAGTAAATAAACAAGTATCTTTTTCATATTATCGGAACAAACTATAGGAAACCTTCATTACCTCCTTACATACTCACACCTTCCTGTTGGTCGCCACCATCCGTATAGACGCCCCAGACGCGAGAGGTCCACTGAATGCGGTGGATTTCCATGCTACGGACATTCTTCAGGTCGGTAATCTTGTCGTATTCCATATCGCAGGGCCAGCCATTGAAGAATAAATCGTAGCTTTCTACCACGCTGACTTTGGCATCCTCATCAATCTCCGAGGCCATCTTTTGCAGTTCTTCTTCCGTCATTTTCTGCTCCGACATCATGTTCAGCTGGTCAATCATCAAGTTGCCCACATCCTTGGCAGGAATGGTTATCTCCGAAAGGCTGTTGATGTAATAGTCATCGTCGAAGCCGTCGTCCTCGCTAGTCTTGCCGTAACTGGCCACACAAGTGATGTGCTGCGGGTAGCCCTGATCAGAAACGTAGTCGCCTTCCGACTTTCCTATCTTGAATGCCTTGCCATGAACACCGAACATGATGACCAGTTCCTCATACGACTCCAAAATGGCCTTTTCGTTGGCAAACTGCATGTTCAGAGCAGCCTCGAAGCGCTGACGGGCTATTGCCTGTTCCATTTCTGGCTTTAGGGCATAGAGGCTGTCCATGAGTGCTTTGCTCACCTTACGGGTGAAGTCGCGAACCTCGCGCCAGTTTTCCACGTGTTGGATGGCACCCAGTTCATCTGTAGTGAATATAAGTGGATGGTCGCCCAAAGAATTCACCAGTCGCTCCATCATCTGTGTCATCAGCGTGTCTTCAGGGGTTTCGAAATGATGGCTGATGGGTTGTAGTTCAAACTTATACCCCTGACTAGTGGAATCTCTGACTATCAGCCGGAATTCGCTGTCGCTATAGAAATTCACTGTAGTGTCGTTGTCGACAATCTTCATCTTCACATTCTGGTAGTTATAGCCCATCGTGTCGTTTTTGCAGAAATAGGCTATCACGTTAATCAACGAATCAGCGCTGCTGGCTTCTGCCGTCTGAACCTGTGCGTTGACATTCGCAGAAAATGCGATAAATAATAATAAGGTATAAATATTCTTCATTTTTGCTTTTTTTGAAAACGCATCTAAACGGTTGCAGTCTCGGCAATCAATTCCTTTGCAGGAATGCGCTGGATATTATCGTTATCATCGCAGACAATAACATCCTGATTTCTTAATGCCTTTTCTTCAAGCATCCTCTGCTCAGCAACTGCCAAGCCATCTCTTAATTTTTCTGCTAATTCTTGTACTTCCTTATTTGACATAGTCTTGCATTTTATTGAACAATGAATCATCGCATATAACAGTCTCTGCATTCTTACCGCCACGGGCGATTTCTATACGAGGCTTTTTGCTGTTGTCATATATATCCCAGAAGTCAACTTCTGATATGACTTTGTGGCAAGGGGCGTCTCAATAGAGAAGGTCTCGTCTTTGGCGAGCAGGTCCTCTATGCGCTGTAGCATCAGTCGGCCAGCCTCTATAGCCACGCTTTCAGGATTAAACGGTGAGAGGCCTCTTGCTATTTCGTCAGCATTCACGAATTCTCTGCAATCAAGGATTTCGGGAAGCACCGTGTACGATGCCGTTGTCTTGCCAGCACCATTACAACCGCTGATAATATACAAGTTTTTGCTCATTACGAGGGCAAAGGTACGAACTAATTCACAAACCACCAAAAATATGCGGAATTATTTGGAATTTGCTGTTTTACAGATGGAAGCGATAACCCAAAGTGATGCTGAAATAGCGGTTCTTAGCGGTGTCTGGGTCTTCTGTCTTGTCCATCCGGGTCAGTCCGAAATAGTAGCGGGCATCGAGCGACACATTCTTGTATTCGTACGACAAGCCCACAGGAATGCCAAAATCGACAGATTTGCAGACATCGGTCAGAGTAACTAAAGCTTGTGTAACGACAGAGGTGTTCTCACCCATTTCTTGCATTGTATATGAATCCAGGGGATGGACTGTTATCGTGGCACTTGTGACATCGGTTTTCATCTTGTCGTTCACCAACAATCCTACTTGGACGCCTGCACTGATGGAGAGTCCGCGAAGCGAAGGGATATAGACACGAGCCATCACCGGAATATTCAGGTAGTCTGCGTGCAGATAGCCATCCATCTGTGATTCCGAATATAGGTAACCGCCATTTTCCAATGGTAGTATCAAATTGACACCTCCATCAACTTTCGCACCCTGTTGAGAATACATCAGTCCCAGCGACAGTCCCAGCCAGTCGTTCACCCCGTACTCAGCCTCGGCACCGGCTGTAAACCTGACTTTTGCATGATACATATCCTCGATAGTTGGCGATCCAAATGTCGAGATGTTAATACCCGCCATGGGCTTGATAGAGAACGTTCCTTTCTGATTCTGTGCCTCGGCCATTGTTGCCAAGCACAATAATGCAAGCAATATCAGTTTCTTCATCATCATATATTTCTTAAAGACCTTCATAGGTTATATTTTTCTTTGTAATACTCCATTCGGGCTTCTTCACCATTTATGTCATCAGCATCAATTTCCCCGTTTCTTGGCATGTTCAAGATGTCCTGCATTTCTTGATTGAGCTTTTCTATAGGGAGCATCTGAAACTTCTTCTTTTTTCTTTTCATATGGATTATCCGTTATTTCATTTTATTTCACGACTTTCTTTGTGCCGTTGGGCGTCTGGAGAATGCGGAGGCCGTGATGGCTGTCGGATATGGGACGTCCGCTGAGGTCGAAACTGCGAAGTTCCTGATTGTCAGGAGTGTAGGACAGGGGCCTGACGTTGGTCGCCTCGAACTCACGAATTTCCCCGAAAGTATTCCAAGGGGCTTGCTGATAATGCTCAATGCAACCTTGGGGAACGTAGAGCACCGACTCCTGCATTGTCCAGTCCTTGAAGGCCTGAGCATCGGTTTCTGCTGGCGGTTCCTGCGAATACATATAGACCGTGTGCGACGAGAAATTGGGAACGGCAAAGGCTGCATTTTCTATCTTGCGTACCGAGGCTGGTATGTGCCACTCTTTCATGTAGTCTGCGCCAGCCAGTGCCCATGGGCCGATTTCTTCCAGTCCGTCAGGTAATTTGCAGTCCTTCAGACGGTAACACTCGTAGAAAGCCGATTGTCCTATACGCTTGACGGTCGGTGGCAGGATGAGTTTTACCAGCGACTGGCTGCTGTAGAAAGCGGCCTTGGGTATAGTGTCGACTGGAGCCTGGATGTCGATAGTGTCTGCAGAGATACCATAGAAAGCAAATTCCTCAATTAGAGGTACGCTCTTCGGAATCACCAGCTTTTTCACATTCAGCCCGACGAGCGAGCGCTCTTCTATTCTCTCTATACCATCGGGCAGTACGAGATCATGCATAAGATTGTTGCTCAATGCATACTTTCCTATATGCTTCAAATTCACCGGCAGGTGAATCTTGTCTATAAAGCAGGTTCGAAAGGTTCCTTCACGCAGATAATCCACATTGTCAGAGATGATGACCTCGTCCATATAGCAATTCTCAAAGGCAAAGGCACCGATATAGGTAACCGAGTTGGGGATGACCAGTTTTTTCTGATGTGGAGCCATGTTGTGAAGCACATATTTGAAGGCCTCTTCGCCGATATACTCCACTTGCTCATTGAGTGTGATGTTGTAGCTGCGGTGGTAGTTGAAGGCCTTGTCGTCGATAATCTTCACTTCAGGCCGGATGGTAAAGCTTTCTGCCCGCGTGCCGATAGGCCCGAAGTAGGACAGCAGACGGGTGTGGTCGCGGGTGTACAGATAGCCGTCCTCCAGCACGAATTCCGGGTTGCCTTCGTCTATGGTCACATCCTCCAGACTGATGTTCCCGTTCAGCGCGCCATTGCCGATGTGCACGAGCGTGGCAGGAATATGCAGCCGCTTAAACAGGTTCTTGGTGATGGCATGGTCGCCTATCCACGTCAGCGTAGGCGGAAAGACGAGACTGTCGCCACAGAAGGTGAGGGCATAGTCGCCAATCTTCTTCAGCGTGTTGGGCAGCACCAGACTCTTAAACTCCTTGTCGGCAAACATATAGGGACCGATGACGTCGTCTTCCGTTGTATAGTCTTCGTAGTAGGGATCTCCGCCCGCCACAATCCGGCAATCCGAGAGATTCAGCGTCCTTTGGGAATTAGCCCATTTACGCAACACCCTCACGTCCGAGCCGTTAATCGTGCCTTCCAGTGTCAGGTCACGCTCATAAGTCAGGTCGTATGTGTCAAACAAGCTTTGCAGGTTTCCTGCCGAAACGGTCACCGTCTTCGCTGCCGACAAACGGCTTGGCGTTGCCAACAACAGAGCTGTTAAAATGAATAGTATAATACGGTTAGTCATCTTCTGTTTTTTACTTGTTATACATCATTGAACATGCAAAGGTACGAATAAGTGAGCAAAATACAAAAGGAAAACACAAAAAATGATAAAAAAGCAGGTGCGTTTGTAGAAAAGTCTATTGTTTTTTATATCTTTGCAGGCCGAAAGAATAAATATGCATAAAAATTGTATGAAAAACTATTTGTTACTGTTTGCTTTCTGTGCCCTGAATGCTGTGGCACAGACATCAGAGCCCAACTTGAAATGGGGAAAGCCAACGGACGAGGAACTGAAGATGACAGAGTATGTCGGCGATAAGGATGCCGATGCTGTAGAACTGTGCCGGATGGTCAATGTAAACTACGACTGGGTCATCAACGACTTCCGTGTTTTTTATCGTGTGAAGTGTCGCCTGAAGGTGCTCAAGCCGGAAGGTAAGGATGTGGGCGACCAGACGATTTCCATCCGTACCAGCGACAACACGACTAAACACGAGATTGTAGGAGGTTTGAAGGCTACCACCTATAATCTGGAGAATGGCAAGGTGGTGAAGACGAAGATGGAAAGCTCGATGGTTCATGAAGAGCAGTTGGACAAAACGACGAAACTGATTAAGTTCAGCATTCCCCAGGTGCGCGTGGGAAGCGTGATAGAATATGAGTACAGGGTGGAAAGCGATTTCTACTATGACCTGCGCGACTGGTATGCCCAGAAGGACATTCCCGTGGCCTATACCAAATACGAGCTGGCAGTGCCAGACTGGTTTGCCTTTAACCTGGACCAGACGGGCATGGTGCGTTTGGAGCATCAGGAAAACAGCGGGTCGATGATTATTGGCGACACCCATCTGAACGTCCAGGAGGACACGTTTGTGGGCAGAAACCTGCCTGCATTGAAGGGCGATGACTATGTGTGGTGTGCAGAAGACTTCGGTGCCAAAATCACTCATGAACTCAAAGGAATCTACGTTCCGGGGGCTGTCCACAAAGACTACTCAGCCACGTGGGAGGACATAGACAATATACTGCTGGGAGACGACGAATTCGGAGGGCGAATCAAGAAGAGCAGCCCGCTGAAAGACGAAATCCAGTCCGCAGGAATACAATTAGTCAGTGACACTCGCGAACGGGCTGCTGCCTGTTGGCAACTGCTGAAAACGAAGGTAAAATGGAACGGCGACTATGCCTTCTGGGCCAAGTCGGGCAGCAAAGTGCTGAAAGAAGGTACTGGCTCGAATGCAGATATCAACTTCCTATATATTAATATGTTGCACGATGCCGGGTTGGAAGCCTATCCCGTAGTGCTGCGACTTCGCAATCACGGGCGTCTGCCTCTGTCGCACGCCAGTCTGAAATACCTCTCTACGTTTGTCGTCGCCATCCAGCTCAACGAAACGACCACTGCCTATATGGACGCTTCGGTGGAAGATGGCTACTTTGATGTATTGCCGCCACGACTGCTGACTGAGATGGCACGTACCATCCGTAAGGGTAAAGAGGGCGAGTGGGTGAACCTGCTGGCAACAGCCAAATCCTCGGAGACCACCGTCGTGCAGGCTGCTCTCGACGACAAGGGCCTTATCAGCGGCATCAGGATGAACAATAGTGTTGGAGAGTCGGCTGCGAACCTCAGAAAAAAGTGGCGCACGGCAAAAGACAGTGTCGACGTCATCCACGACATGCAAGAAAGAGACGAAATGGAAATCACCCAATACAAGCTGGAAGGTCGCAACGACTTTGCTCCGTCGGTGCGTGAAACCGTCAACTTTACAAAAACATGTACTACATCGGGTGACCTCATCTATCTGAATCCGCTGGTGTTCGCCCCTTGGCAGAAGAATCCCTTCACGACCGATACGCGCGACCTGCCCGTGGAATTCCCATATAGCCAGCGCGAAACCTACAATGTGATGTTGAAACTCCCCGAAGGCTGGCAGGTGGAGGAAATGCCACAGCCCATCGTCCTGAAGTTTGACGGCATTACGGCACGCATCGGCGTACAGCAAAACGGCGATATGCTACAGACTCAGTACAAGCTGGATTGCAGCCGCACCTTCTTCACGCAGCAACAATATCAGGATCTGAAGAACTTCCTCGACAAGCTGATTGAGAGCACCAAGCAGATGATAACGCTGAAGAAAAAGCCATGAGACAAATCATGCTTTTTGCCCTGCTGATTACGGGCATCCTACGTGTCTCGGCGGAAAATGCTGTTGTCGAGGAGTCCATCACCGAGGTGGAGTGCACCAGCGCGACTCATGCCATCGTTCGTTTCAAGGAGGTGACCACCATTCTGAACGAGCACGAAGCAGACCTTGCCACCTTCGTCTGTTCGTGCAGCAAGAACGACAAGCTGACGCGCTTCAAGGGCCAGGCGACGGATGCCACGGGGCGCGTTCTGCGCAAGTTCAAGGAGGGCGACCTGAAGCGCACGGAGTACTCCCAGTACCTCGCCATCGACGACTACAGGATGTATCTTGACTATACGCCCCCCGTCTATCCCGTTACCGTCACTTATGAATGGACGATGGAAAGTCACGACAACCTGATAGAGTTTCCCCGTTTCTGTCCACTGACCGACTACGACGTCATCGTCAAGAAGGCAGTCTACCGATTGACAGCCCCTCAGGACATGGCCATCCGCCATGCGCTGCTGAATATCGACAAGGCAGTGACAACCTCGGACGACGGCCGGACACTCACACTTGAACTCGAAAACCTGCCAGCCTTGAAGCAAGAACCATTCGCCCGTCCCCTGAGAGAACGGTTGCCGATGGCCTACTTTGCGCCTACAGACTTCGTGTATTATGGCACAAAAGGCAGTTTCAGCAGCTGGGGCAACTATGGCAAGTGGGAGTACAGCCTTATCAATGGGCGTGACGCGTTGCCTGATGACGTCCGAAAAGAAATCCACCAGATGACCGATGCGCTGAAGACCGACCGCGAGAAAGTTTCAGCACTCTATAAACACTTGGAGAAAACCACACGTTATGTGGCTATCATGCTGGGCATTGGCGGACAGCAACCCGCTCCGGCAGCAAGTGTCAGCAAAAGTGGCTTTGGCGATTGCAAAGGACTCTCGAACTACATGCGTGCCATGCTGAAAGAGGTGGGAATCCCATCGAACTACACCATCATCAGCACCACCAATCGCCGCCTGCTTCCTGACTTTGCCAGCGTAGGACAGATGAATCACGTCATTCTGCAAGTACCGCTCACGGGCGACACACTATGGCTGGAATGTACCAATCCGGAGTTGCCGATGGGCTATGTGCATGAGGATATTGCGGGACATGATGCCATCGAGGTCAGCGCAGCAGGTGGACGGTTTATCACCTTGCCCGCCTATGCCGACACCACCAACCTGTTGCTCAGCACCATCAGCATTCAGCTGGATTCTATGGGAGCTGCCGCCGTCACCATGTCGCAGCAATCAGATAACCTGCAATACGAAAGCCGCCGCCCCATGTTGAAAATGGACGAGAAAGAGCGCCAGCGGGTACTTCAGCGCATGGTGCGAGTACCGCAGGCAGAAATCAGTAAAATCGATGTCCGCGAAAACGGAGCCTCCATGGTGCTCGATGCTGACGTGAAAAGCCAGAAATATGCCTCCGTTACGGGGAAGCGGCTTTTCGTACCCATTTGCCCTATCCATCGGGACTATAGCACACCCAATGCCACCGACAATCGTCAGGAAGACATCTGGATAGAATCGGGCTATCTCGACGAAGACGACATCACCCTCGTCTTGCCCGAAGGCTACCAGATTGAAGCCAAGCCCGCCGACATACAGATAGAGAAGCCTTTCGGCACATTCTCCTTTACGCTGACGTCCGACAACGGGAAAGTACAGGTCCGCAACCGCCTGATCATGAAGTCGGGTAACTACGACAAGGCATTATATCCTGAACTCATGGAGTTTATCAAGACCATCAGCAGCACCTACAGCCAGAAAATGGTCCTGGTACGAAAATGACAGCGTGCTTTGGCGAAAATAGTTTAAAAATCTTGCGCGGTTCGTGGAAAATGATTACTTTTGCATCGTAAAAATAACATCCATCATTACAACTATGATTACCAACGAACAAACAGCAACATTGAACGAACTGCGTCGCGATTGTGCCAAACAGCAGAAGAAAGGCTTACACTTCATCCTGGCTTCCGTGTTTATCTGGGCCGCCGTATTGATTGTACATCTAACCAACCTGCCCATAGAGACAAAGAATATTCTCACCTTTTGTGTGGCCTGTCCATTGATGCCACTGGCTTGGATGATTTCCAAACTGATACATGTCGATTTTCAAGGCAAGAGCAATCCCCTGACGTCGTTAGGACTGCTTTTCTCTGTGAATCAGATCCTGTACATTCTTATTGCTATGTGGGTGTTTGCTGCCGTACCCGAGAAGATGCTGATGGTTTATTCGATGATTTTTGGAGCCCACCTGATGCCTTATAGCTGGCTCTATCAGTCGAAGAGTTACATGCTGATGTCAATTGTCGTACCCATCCTGGCACTTGTTATTGGCCTCATTGCCCAGCCCTATGTGTTGGCAATCTTTATGCTTTGTGTAGAAGTTTTCTTCTCGCTCAGTCTGATGATGGAAAATAAGGAACAGGCTTAGCAATATGAATTACACGATAGAGAAAATCACCACGCTCATAGGAGCACGTCGCATCGGTACGGCTGATGCACGGATAGGGTGGCTGTTGACAGACAGCCGCTCGCTGTGTTTCCCTGAGGAGACATTGTTTTTTGCCCTGAAGACTCCGCGAAACGACGGACACCGGTATATTGCCGACCTGTATCGTCGAGGCGTCAGGAATTTCGTCGTGGAACCTGTTATCAATGCAGCTCGCATGGGTGGCGAAGTAGACTATACCGATGCTAACTTCCTGGTAGTGCCTTCGCCTTTGGCTGCCTTGCAGCGACTGGCCGAACGTCATCGCGACGAGTTCAATTGTCCTGTAGTGGGCATTACGGGATCGAACGGCAAGACGATGGTCAAGGAGTGGCTCTATCAGGTGTTGTCGCCCGACTTCCATGTGACGCGTTCGCCCAAGAGTTTTAATTCTCAGATTGGTGTGCCGCTGTCGGTCTGGTTGTTGAACGAGCAGACCGAAGTAGGACTTTTCGAGGCGGGCATCAGTCAGCCTGGCGAGATGCCGGCACTGGCAGACATCATACAGCCCACGATTGGCGTGCTGACAAGTATTGGCGCTCCCCATCAGGAGAATTTCCGTTCAATGGAGGAGAAATGTATGGAGAAGCTGCAGCTGTTTCACGATGCAAAGGCTATTATCTATAGCGCCGACGACGACTTGGTGAGCCGCTGTGTGCGCCGTAGCGGGTTCAAGGGCAAGAAGATTGGCTGGCGACGGGAGGAACTGCTGAAGACCTACCGGTTGCCGTTTATCGACGAGGCTTCGGTAGAATGCTCATTAGCAGTAGCTGCCACAGCCCTGTATCTGGGTGTCACTCCGGAACAGCTCCGTGAACGTATGGCACGCCTCGAACCCGTGGCCATGCGTCTGGAAGTGAAGGAAGGCCAGCACGGCTGTACGCTGATTAACGACTCGTATAATTCGGACATCAACTCGTTGGATATTGCCCTCGACTTCATGTCGCGTCGTGTCAACGACGAGCGTCAGCGCACATTGATATTGAGCGATATTTTCCAAAGTGGTATGACGGCAGCAGACTTGTATAGAGAGGTGAACGAGCTGTGCATGAAACGCGGTGTCAGCAAACTGATTGGCATAGGCCCGGAGATTACTTCTCAACGTTCCATGTTCCATGTTCCAAGTTCCATGTTCTTTGCCACGACGGAGGCTTTCCTGCAAAGCAAGGCCTTCCGAGAGCTTCGCGACGAGGTGGTGCTCGTCAAAGGCGCCCGTGCCTTTGGCTTTGACCATATCACCGAACAATTGGAGCAGAAGGTGCACGAAACCATTCTCGAAGTCAATCTGAATGCCGTCGTCGACAACCTGAACTACTACCGTTCGTTCTTGAAGCCTGAGACCAAGCTGGTGTGCATGGTTAAGGCCGATGCCTACGGGGCAGGAGCTGTCGAGGTGGCCAAGACGCTGCAGGACCATCGAGTGGATTATCTGGCGGTAGCTGTAGCCGACGAGGGTGTGACGCTGCGTCGTAACGGCATCACGCAGAACATCATGATTATGAATCCTGAGATGACAGCCTTTAAGACGATGTTCGACTACGACCTGGAACCCGAGGTGTATTCGTTCCGCCTGATGGATGCCCTGATTCATGCCGCTGAGAAACAGGGTGTCACGGGATGGCCCGTACACATCAAGCTGGATACGGGTATGCACCGTCTGGGATTCGACCCGGAAAAGGATATGGACGAACTGATTCGCAGGCTGCGCAGCCAGAATGCCATTATTCCGCGTTCGGTGTTCTCGCATTTTGTCGGGTCCGACAGCGACGACTTCGACAATTTCTCGGCCGAGCAGTTCCGTAAGTTCGACGAGGGCAGCAAGAAGCTGCAGGCAGCCTTCAGTCATAAGATTCTGCGCCACATGGATAATTCCGCTGCTATCGAGCACTTCCCTGAGCGTCAGATGGACATGTGCCGTCTGGGATTGGGACTCTATGGCGTCGACCCGCGCGACAACCGCATCCTTCATACGGTTAGCACGCTGAAGACGACCATCCTGCAGTTGCGCCATGTGCCCAAGGAGGAAACGGTAGGCTATAGTCGTAAAGGCATCCTGACGCGCGACTCTGTGATAGCTGCCATTCCTATAGGCTATGCCGACGGACTGAACCGCCATCTGGGACGTGGTGCCTGCTATTGTCTGGTGAACGGAAAGAAGGCTCCCTATATTGGAAACATTTGTATGGATGTGGCCATGATTGACGTGACCGACATCGACTGCCAGGAAGGCGACATGGTGGAAATCTTTGGTGAGAACCTGCCCGTTACCGTCCTGTCTGATGTCCTTCAGACCATTCCATACGAAGTATTGACCAGTATCAGTTCACGAGTCAAAAAGGTTTATTTCCAAGACTGACGCCCTCAGGGAAAGCGCCTTTTACTGATAGTGATAATGTCTCCTGTTCTTCAAATAGGAGAGGTCATTCTGATGGCGGTAGGCTTCTTTCTCAAAACGGATATTGTAATACGCTTTGAGCCTGTCTCTGTATTTGATGCAGAGCACCAGCCATTCGATGCCGTACCAGATGAAGAACGGAATGTAGAGCAGTTCCCTTTGTTGCGCCACATGGATGAGTTCATGATTGACGGCATAGCGGTTCAGTGGCTCTCTGGCCAAGATGAACTCGCCAAGTGTCAGTGCCAGGAAATCCTTCCCAAGGGGGAACTTCTTGATTCTCAATATCTTGGGCATGCTGTCGTAAATATGTTGCCTATTCTTCCTGTGGCTTGTTTTCGTTCATGTATTCGCGTGGCGACATACCATAGAACTTCTTGAAGATGGTCGAGAACGACGCGGCATTGTTGAATCCGCAGGCAAACATCACTTCCGTGATATTCATGTTCTGCGACGACAATAGCTGTGCAGCCTGTTTCAGACGAATGTTACGAATGAAGTCGTGGGGAGTTTGGCCCGTCAGTTCCTTCATCTTGCGATGCAGGTGGACACGGCTGATGCCTACCTCGTCGGCAATGCTGTCGACACTAAGGTCGGAATTGCCGATATTCTTGTTGATGACCTTCATGACGCGGTCGAGCAGCTGCTCGTCGGGCGACTTCATCTTGACCTGTTCAACCTGCTCCTCCAGTTGATCGTTGCGGCCATACTTCAGTCGCAGCATCTGGTGGGTATGAATCAGGTTGATGATGGTACGACGGAGAATATCCATATTAAACGGCTTCAGCAGATAGGCGTCGGCTCCAGTTTCCAAGCCCTCCAGGCGGTCCTCGTCACGACTCTTGGCGGTGAGCAGAATGACGGGGATATGGCTCGTCGTAGGACTGCTCTTGATTTTCGAACACATCGTGTTACCGTCCATCTCAGGCATCATGACGTCGGAAATGACAAGGTCGGGAATTGTCTTCAATACTTCGCTGAGGCCTGCCTTACCGTTCTCGCAGACGCTAACGTCGTAGTCGGGCGACAGTTCGCTCACCAGGAAGTCGCGGATTTCAGCATCGTCCTCGACAATGATGATATGCTGTCGCTGGCCAGCCTTTGGCAGTTCAATAGCCACTTCGGCATTATCATCGACGGGCAGTTCTTCTATGAGGCTGGTGGTCGGAGCGTTCTGCTGGATTTCCTCTTCTTCAATCATCTCCTCCGGTTTCAGGTGGGCAGAGCCCATCGGGATGGTTACCACAAACTCACAACCCTTCTGGTCTTTGTTGTTGTGGACTTCAATGGTACCGTGATGTAATTCTACCAACGAACGGGTCAAATCGAGGCCGATACCCGTACCCGTCTTGCGGTCGTTGACATGGGACGGCGTCTGGTAGAAACGTTCGAAAATACGGTCGAGCTTATCTTCAGGAATACCTTCTCCCGTATCCTTGATAGCTAGTTTTACGTTTTGCTGATCGTGGGTAATGGCCATGCGGACTTCACCTCCTGCAGGGGTGAATTTAAAGGCGTTCGACAGCAGATTGACAATGACTTTGTCGAAATTGTCACGGTCAATCCATACGTGCAGTTCCTGTGTGTCGTGCTCGTAGGTAAAACTGACGTTCTTCGTCTTGGCCTGCTGCGTGAACAGCGTGTGGATGTCGCCTACAAACGAAATCAGTTCCGTTTCGCGCATGTGCATCTGCATCTGTCCCTTGTCAATCTTACGGAGGTCCATCATCTGGTTGATGAGTCCGAGAATACGCTCTGCATTGCGGCGGATGATTTCGTAGGTGCTGCGGCGATGTGGATCCTCGTCCTGCTTGATGAGCGAAAGCAGCGGGGTGACGATGAGCGTCATAGGGGTGCGTATCTCGTGCGAGATGTTCATAAAGAACTTCAGTTTGGCATCGGCCATTTCTTCGGCATGGATATGCTCCTGCAGGCGTAGATTGTCCTGTTCCTTGCGACGGTGTTGCTTTCTGTAGAACCAGAACAGGGCAAACAGTGCGAGGATGTAGATGGCGTAGGCCAATGGCGTGCGATACCAGGGGGCATGGATGACAACTGTAAAGCAACGCTCGGGCGTGTCGATGCCGTTTTGCTCGGCTACGACGCAGAAGTGGTAGTCGCCGGGCGATAGGTGCGAGAAGGTGATTTCGTTGACACCCGGCTTCATGCGTACCCATTCCTCGTGGTTGATGCGGTAGCGGTAGACGATGTGCTCAGGGTTGTCGTATGTCAGCGTTGACAGCTGCAGGGCGAAGGTATTGTCGCCAGGGCTAAGCACAAAGCGGTCGGCAGCAATGACGGTGGTGTCGACTACATGCCAGAATCCTGACATAGTGGCTGGGGTGACAGGCTCGCCGTTGACTGAGAATCCAGTCAGTTTCACTTCGGCCTTCCATTCGCGCTCCTTGATTTCTTTTGGCGTAAACCATGTGACACCACCTAGTCCGCCAAAAATCAGTCTGTCACCAGGGGCCTTCCAGGATGCTCCGTCGCTGAATTCATTCGACTGCAGACCATTGTCGACAAAGTAGTTGTTGGTCTTCTTGGTCTTGGGGTCTAATCGGCAGAGCCCATGATCCGTCGATATCCACAGATAGCCTTGGTTGTCTTGTTCAATGCTTGAAATACCATTGTCGGCCAGTCCACTTTCAATAGAATAGAGGTGTTCTTTGTGCGTCTTCAGGTCGTAGCAAAGCATGCCGTCGTTGGTACCCACATAGAGTATCCCGTCAAATTCGCGTGCCACACGGGTGGGGGTACCGTAGTTGATACAGTTGAGTCCATTGAAGGTAGAGGTCCAGCTTTCTGTCTTCAGGTCCATCGCACAGACACCCAATGTTGTGGCTACGTAGATGCGTTGCCCGTCGGGCGACAGTGAAACCTGCGAGACGTAGTTGTTTATCAGGCAGTTTGCCTTGCGGTCTCGGTTGGCTTCCTCCAGTTGTAAGTAAGATTTGACATCGCCCGTCTTGGGGTCAAAGCGTAACAGACCTTCACCCATCGTTGCCATCCACACTTGTCCCTGTAAATCGGTTTTCATCGAGAACACGCTGATGGTAGATCCTTGGGGTAACAGGTAGGGATGATAGGTCAGCGACTGGCCGTCAATCCATCCGATTCCCTCTTTGTAAGAACCTACCCAAATGCGTCCTTGTTGGTCCTCTGTCAGGCCTAAAATGGTCGAAGGGAAATTTGCCTTGAAATGCCGAAGCGGTTGTCCCTCACTGTTGCAACTATATAGCCCGTCCTTGTCTGTACCTACCCAAAAATAGCCATTCGTGGTGGACAGCACGCTGGTGACACAGGCAGAGCCGATTTTGTTCTTTGCCCCCAGCTTATAGCCCATATAGTTGAATCCCGTGGTCTTGGCAGGGTGCATATAGATACCTTTCTGCAGCAGTCCCAGCCACGTGTTGCCATTGTGGTCTTCGCAGATGGAGTAGACCTTTGCCGTGCTGAGGTCCACATCGCGGCTGAAGTAGGGGTTGTCAGTCAGATTTCCCGTCTTGGGGTCATAGATGGCCAGTCCCAGTCCGTCGTAACCGATCATGATTCGGTTGTCGTTGCTGCAATAGAGCGTGGAGATGTGTTTAGAACCTGTGGCATCAATGTGTCTGAGACTCCAGTTTTCATCAAATACGAACAAACCCGCATTGGTTGTTCCAATATAGATATTACTTTGCTGGTCTTCGCAAATGTCAAGTACAGATGCCTGTTCTTTCTCACCTTGGAAGAATCGTCTGATGGTCTTTCCGTCATAACACCACAATCCCTGACTTTCAGTCACAAGCCATAGGTAGCCCTTGCTGTCCTCCTTGATGCGGTGGACAGACATCAGGTTTGACAGCACTCCTCCAATCTGGCGTGCCTCGTGTTTGTTCTTATCCATCTTTAGCACACCATGTCCTGATGTGCCTACCAGAATATCGCCATTCTCGCGTTCCAGCAGACAGGTGATATAGTGAGGCTGGGAGTGTCCGTCCATGTCGTAAGTAGTTACGTTTTGGAACCGTTGTCCGTCGTAGGTCTGCAAGGCGCCATACATGCCGATATAAAATAGTCCGTTGCGGTCCTGCATAATGGCGTTGACATAGTTGCTGGCCAGTCCGTCCTCCTGTGACGATTCTTTCTTGATGATGCGGAACTGGTATCCGTCGTAGCGGTTCAGACCGTTACGTGTGGCCACCCATATGAATCCGTCACGGTCCATATAGATTTGAGTCGTGAAACTACTTGACATCTGTTTGTCAGCGTCAAACAATTTCCCCATCTGGGCGTGAACGCTCAAACAGCAAAAAGCCAGTCCTGAAAAAAGCCATAAACGTAGTTTGTTAATAGCTTTAGGCCATAGAACTTTACGTTTCATAGAATAATATCTTCAGTTAGTCAGTTGTTTTTATAACTGCGTGCAAAGATAAACATTTTTACAGTAACCGCCAAAAAAAAGTCAACTTTATTTCTTGTAACATGCTAAAATGTTACATAAAATAAAGCTGAGCTTAAAAAATTAATATTTTTTTACTTTTCTTCTACGCTGTATGCAAAGCTGTCTACATCTACCCAACCACCAGTTTTCTTTGTGGCAAAGTTGAATATGGCGAATTTAGAACCCATGAAGAACTGCTGCCAGTTGAAACGCATCTTGTAGTCGTTTGTTCCAATCTTTGTCCACTGCTCGCCATCGAGGCTGTAGTAGAAGTTGGCAGCGTCCTTGCCACCACGCTCTCCAGGACGGAAGTCACCGTCAATGCGAAGCCAGACGGTGGTCTGCTTCTTGTCGAGAGCCACGCTCTCAATCACATTCTCGCTGACGTTCTCCTTTTCTACCGTCTTGTCTTTGGGAGTCAGTTTTACGCCCCATTCCTCAAATTGTAACACGGCCTTGCTCCCCTGTTTCCTGATGGCCAGAGCACCTGTCTGGTCGTTAAAGGTAGCAAATCCGGCACAGTCGCCATCTTTCATCTTCGAGATGTCCATTTTCACCACACCGCTGCACGTGGGACCTTCCATACGCTGAGTCAGCGTGTTGGGAGCCAGGAAGATGTTGGGCACCACCCGGTTGGTCTTCAGCCTAAGCCATCCAGCGCGCTCTGTCAGGCTCCAAGCATTGTCCACGGGGTTGTGGTTCCACTGCCAATGCAAGCCCAGTTTGGGGTCGGTGAAGTCGTCGCTGCACACAATGTGGCGCTCGGGTTCGCCGCTTTTCAAGGGGCGCATCACCGTCGGCACGAGGCCTTCTTCGTCGCCCAGCATAGGCCAACCGTCAATCCAGCGACATGGACTCAGCGTCAGTACGCGTCCCACCCCGCCACGGTCCTGAAACATGACACCATACCAGTCACCATATTCCGAATCGACAATCGTTCCTTGAGCCAGATAGGAGAATCCACCAAAGGGGGATTCGAGGATGGTTTTCTTTTCGTAGGGTCCGTGAATGTCGTCGGCGCGATAGCATACCTCGCGGCGATGACGCCCTGGGGCATACACATGGGAAATCATGAGCAGGTAGTACTTTCCGCGATACTTTATCACGCGAGAGCCTTCCAAAAGACCCGTCTCGTCAGCTTCGCGCTCGAAAATCTTCTGGTGTGTACCTTCTATCACGTCCGACAGGTCGGGTTTCAGCTCCATCAGCTCGCCAGTACCATATATAACATACACGCGATTGTCATCATCGAAAAATAGCGAGCAGTCGTGGAAATGGCGCATGCGCGACAACAGCGTCCACGGACCTTCGGCCTTCTCGGCAGTAAAGATATAGGTGTCGCCCATAGGACCGGCCTCGTTAGGAGCCAGTAGGGCATAGAACCGTCCGTTGTGGTATTTCAGCGAGGTGGCCCATTGTCCGCGGCCGTAGGCCGTGCCCTCCAGCAGGTCGTACTTGGGCGAGTCGGTCAGTCGGTCGAAGATATAGCCTACCGTCTCCCAGTTCTTCAGGTCCTTCGACCGCATGATGGGGGCGCCGGGCATCAGGTGCATCGTGGTGCTGACCAAATAATAGGTATCGCCCACGCGTATGATATCGGGATCGGGCACGTCGGCCCAAAGCATCGGGTTTTTCACTAAAGCACCGTCAGTGCTGCTGGAACGCTTTCCAGCAGCCTCTGAGGTTACAAAACAAACTACTAATGATAATATTACTAAAACAAATCTCTTCATGTCTGCTAATATGCGGTTTTAGTTTTTTGACGTTGCAAAGATAAATACTTTTTTTTTATTTTATATTATTATAAGTTTCATAAACTTTTTCATTTGTATCAACATTACAAAAAATAAAAAACTCCCACCGTTTAGAAAAAATATCGGTGGGAGTTTCTTTGTTTTTTTGATTAGAAAAGGAAAGTTTTTTCTAACCAGTAAGTAAATATACCCGCCAGATAGCCCACGAAAACGATCCATGTAATCTTCTTCATGTACCATCCGAAGGTGATTTTCTCCAGTCCCATGACCACCACACCAGCTGCGGAACCGATGATGAGCATCGAACCGCCGACACCGGCACAGTAGGCTAGTAGCTGCCAGAAAATACCGTCGACGGCTAGGTCGCCAGCGGCCTGAACCGGATACATGCCCATGCAGCCTGCCACGAGAGGCACGTTGTCGACAATGCTCGACAGCACTCCGATGATGCCCGTTACCAGATAGTGGTTGCCCTCGAAAGTAGCGTCGAGACCCTTGCCTAGCATGGTCAGCACGCCAACCTCCTGCAGTACGGCGACAGCCATCAGGATGCCTAGGAAGAACATGATGGTCGACAGGTCAATCTTGGTCATGATGTCGCTCACGCGCTTGGCCATGGTGTCCTCCTCCGATGTGTTGTAGTGGAAAATCTCGGTCGTAGTCCATAGCACACCCAGCACGAGCAGGATGCCCATGAACGGCGGCAGGTGTGTCAGCGTCTTGAAGATGGGTACGAAGATGAGTCCGCCCACGCCCAGCCAGAAGATGATGTCGCGCTGTGCTTTCGTAAACTGGCTGACATCGGCTTTGGGCAGGTTCTGTTCCTTGTCGAACTTACCTTCCAAGTGCATGCTGAGGATGAATGCCGGAATGAGCATCGAGACGAGCGACGGGATGAAAATCTCGCTGAGCACACCCTGTGTGGTGATGACGCCCTTGATCCACAGCATGATGGTGGTCACGTCGCCGATGGGCGAGAAGGCACCACCCGAGTTGGCTGAGATGATGACCAGTGCGGCATAAATCATGCGGTCCTGGCGGCTCTGTACCAGTTTGCGCAACACCATAATCATCACGATGCTGGTGGTCAGATTGTCGAGGATGGCCGACAGGAAGAACGTCATGAAGGCCACGCGCCACATCAGTTTGCGCTTCGAGCGTGTCTTCAGCGTGTCGCGAACGAAGTTGAAACCGCCGTTCGTGTCGACGATTTCCACGATGGTCATCGCACCCATCAGGAAGAACAGCGTGCCTGCCGCGTCACCCAGATGGTGTTCTATCACCTCGGCAATGTGGTGGATAACGCCGTCAGGGGCAATTTCCGGATAGTAGGCAGCCGGGCCGAACATCAGCAGTGTCCAGCATCCCACACACATCAGCAGGGCCACAGCGGCCTTGTTCACTCGTGTCACGCTCTCCAGGGCTATGCACAGATAGCCGATAACGAAGAGGGTGACAATACAAATTGTTAAAGTAGACATAGTATGTAATTAATTTTTTAGAGTTCCGTTTACATCGTGACTTCCACCATGTGCTTGCCGGCAGAGTAGGGGATGACATTACCCTCGATGGGGGAACCATCGAGCACAATCTGCTTCACACCCTTCTGCTGTCCGTTCGGATGGATGGTAATCTCGTAGTCAGCGTCGCGGAAGCGGCGCTGGACGGTGTAGTCTGTAGCCGTCTCGGGCAGACACGGATCAATGCGGATGCCGTCGTAGTCGGGCTTGATGCCCAGGATGAACTCCGACACCGTGTACCACATCCATGCAGCAGTACCCGTCAGCCACGAGTTCTTACCCTCGCCGGGCTTGAAGGCGTCCTTGCCGGCCACCATCTGACAGTTCACGTAGGGCTCCACCTTGTGCAGCGTCTGGTATTTCTCCTCGACGTACGAGGGCAGAATCTTAGCGTAGTGGCTCCAGGCATCGTTACCACGACCTGCCAAGCACTCGCCGATGATGACCCACGGATTGTTGTGGCAGAAAATACCGGCGTTCTCCTTATACCCCTCGGGATACGACGAAATTTCGCCGTATTCGTAGATGTATTTCGTGAAGGCGGGGTTGTTCAGCACCATGCCGTGCTCGCACTCCAGGTATTTCTTGCACGAGTCGAGCGACTTGGCTACCATGCCGTCCTCGGCACCAATCTCAGCCATCGTACACCAGCCCTGGCTCTCGATGAAGATCTTCGCCTCGTCACACTCGTTCGAACCGATCTTGTTGCCGTAGAAGTCGTAGGCGCGCAGATACCACTCGCCGTCCCAGCCGTGTTTCTTCACAGCGTCCGTCATGGCGTCGACGGCCTGCTGCATGCGCGCAGCCTCGGCGTCGTTACCAATCTTTTTGCACAGAGCCACGTAGTCCTTGCCCGTCACGACGAAGAGACCGGCAATCATCAGCGACTCGGCCTTGGTGCCCTCGCTGACGTTCTCGGTGGTCTGGAACGACTCGTTCGGATCCCACGAGAAGCAGTTCAGGTTCAGACAGTCGTTCCAGTCGGCGCGACCGATGAGTGGCAACATATGAGGACCGAGGTTCTTGATGACGTGGTCCATCGACACCTTCAGGTGCTCGAACAGCGTCACCTCCGAGCCCGGCTGATTGTCGAACGGTACCATCTCGTCCAGAATCGAGAAATCGCCCGTCTCCTTGATGTAAGCCACCGTTCCGAAAATCAGCCAGCATGGGTCATCGTTGAATCCGCCGCCGATGTCGTTGTTGCCGCGCTTGGTCAGCGGCTGGTACTGGTGGTAGCAGCCGCCGTCGGGGAACTGCGTCGAGGCGATATCGATAATGCGCTGACGGGCACGGGGAGGAATTTGGTGCACAAAGCCCACCAGGTCCTGGTTCGAATCGCGGAATCCCATGCCGCGGCCTACACCACTCTCGAAGAAGCTGGCCGAGCGCGAGAAGTTGAACGTCACCATACACTGATACTGGTTCCAGATGTTCACCATGCGGTCCAACTTGTCGTTTCCCGTGCGTACCTTATATATATTAAGCAGCGCATCCCAGTACTCGCAGAGTTCAGCAAATGCCTTGTCCACCTTGGCGGTGGTGTCCAGCTCGGCAATCAGCGCGTGAGCCTTCTTCTTGTTGATCACCTGAGGAGCCTCGAACTTCTCGTCCTGCTCGTTTTCGATGTATCCCAGCAGGAACACAAAGTCCTTCTGCTCGCCGGGCTGCAGCGTCACCTCGATGTAGTGCGACGCAATGGGACTCCAGCCGTGGGCATGGCTGTTGCGGGGCTTACCCTCCATCACAACCTGCGGGTCGGCAAACTCGTTATAAAGACCAACGAATGTCTCGCGGTCCGTGTCGAAGCCCTGAATCTCCGCATTCACGTGGTAGAATGCATAGTGGTTACGGCGCTCGCGGTATTCCGTCTTGTGGTAGATGGTCGAACCCTCGATTTCCACCTCACCCGTCGAGAAGTTACGCTGGAAATTCTCCATATCCGTAGCGGCATTCCACAGACACCACTCCTCGAACGAGAATAATTTCAGCTGTTTTGTTTCTGACGAATTATTCGTCAGAGTAAGCTTCTGCACCTCGCACCACTTCTTCAGCGGTACAAAGAACAGAACCGAGGCCTCCACACCGTTCTTGCGGCCCGTGATGCGCGTGTAGCTCATGCCGTGGCGGCACTCGTAGAAGTCGAGCGGCGTCTTGCAGGGCTTCCAACCCGGATTCCACACCGTGTCGCCGTCCTTCACGTAGAAGTAGCGTCCGCCGTTGTCCATCGGCACATTGTTGTAGCGATAGCGCGTAATGCGGCGGAACTTGGCATCCTTGTAGAACGAGTAGCCGCCTGCCGTGTTCGAAATCAAAGAGAAAAAGTCCTCGTTGCCCAGGTAGTTAATCCAAGGCCATGGTGTCTGCGGGTCTGTAATGACATACTCGCGGTGCTGGTCGTCGAAATGACCATAACGTTTTTGCTGTTCCATTGTCTAAAATGCTTTAATTTTAAGTTTTGTCTGCAAAGTTACTAAAAGAAATCGGACCGACCAAATGGTCAGCCCGTTTTTTTTTATTATTGCCCGACAAATTTCCGTCCGCCGACGATGTTGATGCCGCGTTGCGGTTGGCTGTGGCGCACGCCCTGCAGGTCGAAGATGTCTGATGTTTGAAGTTTGATGTTTGACGTTTTGCGTTTCTCCGTCACGCTTTCCACTCCACTCGCGCCGTTTGCTGCAGGCCAGTAGATGACCTCGCCCAGGGTGGCGTCGTCGGCCTTGTGCACGATGACGGTTTCTATCTCCTCCTGCGTCTGGCTGCTCACGTTCCACGTGTTGTTCTGCGCGTACACCGTGTTAGCCGAGTTGTTATACAGGTCGTACAGTTCCCCGCCGTTGCCATTGTCCTTGAACGTGTTGCCGCCGGCGTTGTAGTTCTCGTCGTCGGTGCCCACGTCAGTTCGTCCCAGGTTCACGTCCTTACAGCCTATCACCGTCACGCCCCACAGCGACCCTTCGATGCGGTTGCCGCTAATCATGGCGGTGGTCAGTTGGTAGGGGTCATACAGGCTAATGCCGCTGCCGCCGTTCATCGGGTTCTCCTCGTATTTGTTGTCCGTCAGCGTGTTGTCCTTGATGGTGATGCTCATCGGTCCCACGGTACCGATGCCGTAGCGGTTGTCGCTGATGGTACAGCCGATGATGCTGATGTTGTTGCCTTGGCGGCCGTAGAAGTTCGAGATGCCAATGGCGCCCACCATGGTGTGTGCCGGATTGCCCGTAATCGTACAGTTCTCCACCACCACTGCGTCGGCCACGGTCAGGTTCAGCTGCGGGGTGTTGCCGTTCAGCGTGCCGTTATTCTTGAATTCGCAGCCTTTGATCTCCATGTTGCAGAACATGTTTGCCGCACTCGCAATGGCAGCCTTCGGATTGTCTGTGAATGTGCAGCGATCGATGCCAAACACGCCGCCGTCCGATGTCAGCACCAATGCCGACTGGCCGATGGTGCCGTTGTTTTTCGTAAACGTACACTTCGTCAGGTTGCCGGCTTTGCAGCCCGTCAGTTTCAGTCCCACACCCTCGAAGGTGCAGTTCGTCCAGACCGAACTGGTCACGTCGTTCAGCACAATGCCCACGGCCGTACCCCCTTCGCTGGCGTCCACAAAGGTGTAGCCCTCTTCGCTCTGGAAGTCTGCCGAGCCCTCAATCCTCAGCGTCACGTCGCCCATCATGCGCACCGTACCGCCGTCCACGGCTTTAAATAAGTCGCCTGCCGCGATGGTGTCGCTTGCGCTCATCGTATACACCTTCCGGCCGTCCACCGTCTCCACCGTCACTCCGCTGCCCTCTAGTTGGCTAAGTGTCTCGAAACTGTATGTCGTTCCGTCCCCCTTTGTCTTAAAACCCCAGCCCTGCGCCATCACGCACCAGGCTGCCATTACCGTTAAAATTACTCGCATGGTCATCTTTTTTTTGTCTAATCATTTCAATCGAGCCGCAAAGGTACAAAGATTTTTTCTTTTATCGTCTTCCCGCACCGAAAAAGTTGTGGAAAGAGGTAAAATAGAAGTTATTAGCAATATGGTATGACACTAAACACCCTTTAGTATGATACTAGAGGACCTTTAGTGTGATACCATTGGGCCTTTAGTGTCATACTAAATGCGGATCTGAAATGGATGCTCGCTTTAACGCGTGCACGTTAGTGCTTGGCGAGGAGGTTGGGCTGGGGGGCGACGATGATTGTCATGTCGACGGGCTGGTCGAAGGACTCGGTGGCGGGATTGTAGCGGCTGAAGGCTGTGGTGTATTCATCGCCGGTGAGGGTGTAGTCGTAGCGTCCGATGCAGGTCCATGCGCTCTTGCTATCGGTCCAACGGTAGGTGGTGCGACTGGTGACGGTGCCGTCTGGGGCGTAAGTGTAGTAGTACTTGCGGTGTGGCTTGAGGGTCTCGACGTTGTTGCCGCGGTGGATTTTGCGGTAGATGTACATGGTGACAATCTCCTTGCCTGTACGCATGGCGTTGTAGACGAAATTGCTCTTGGGCTTCTGGATGGCCGACTCGTAGACGTTGTTGACGGTCTCGGAGGTGATGACTTGTGCGTTGGCGCTCATGGCGGCGATGCACAGCAGGGTGGCAAATACAATCTTTTTCATTTTTGGACTCATTTTAAATATTAATTATTGTTTTTGCTCTTTAGACGCAGGTAACGGCCGATTTACTACACCTGTGAGCGAATTTTTTTTGTTCTTTGTCGGTTAGACGTTATGAAGCAGGCAAAAAGTTGCAAGGAGCGGAAAAAAACTTTGTCGAAGGTACTCTCGCTCAGAAAATTGCAAATAAATTTGCATTTTCGCTCACTTATTCGTAACTTTGCGCTCAGATTCTTAAAAACAAACTACGAAAACGATGAAACATATTGCATTGACCGTGCTTGGGCTGTTTGCGCTGTTGCCCGTGGTGGCGCAGCGGCAGACGGAACTGACGGTAGAGAGTAAGGTGGGTCCGCAATACCAGAAGCAGCGCATGAAGCTGGAACGGCTGAATCGTGGCGTGGTGGCCGTGAGGAACGGACAGCAGGTGGTGGTCAGCTGGCGCACGCTGTCGACGGACCGTACTGGAGAGCCGTTCGACGTCTACCGCAACGGCGTCAAGCTGAACGGCAAGCCCCTGACGAAGGGCGGCAGTTTCTTTGTGGATGAGCAGCCGCTGACCGCCGATGCCACCTACGAGGTGCGGGGTGGAGGACAGGACGGTCGCTTCGTACTGAAAGCTGGTTCCGGGGACGGTTACGTGGCCGTGCCACTGCAAAAGCCAGCCGATGGCGAGACGCCCGACGGGCGCACCTACACCTATTCGGCCAACGACGCCTCGGTGGGCGACATGGACGGCGACGGCGAGTATGAAATCGTGCTGAAGTGGGACCCGTCGAACGCCCACGACAATGCCCACGACGGATTTACGGGCCCCACGCTGTTTGACTGCTACCGCATGGACGGCACGCTGCTGTGGCGAATCGACATGGGCATCAACATCCGCAGCGGCGCCCACTACGTACCCTTTATCGTATACGATTTGGACGGCGACGGACGGGCGGAATTCATCGTCAGGACTGCCGACGGTACCCGCGATGGCAAGGGCCGCGTCATTGGTGATTTGGCGGCCGACTACCGCCACCGTGCCCCCGAGAATGCACAGAACCCCACGCCCGAGCGCGAATGGGCCAAATATAATAAGCAGGGGCGCCCCAAGACGGGCCGCATCCTGACAGGACCGGAATACCTGACCGTGTTCAACGGAATGACCGGCGAGGCCATGGACACGAAACCCTACATACCCGAGCGCGGCAACCTGCAGGACTGGGGCGACGACTATGCCAACCGCAGCGACCGCATGCTGGCTGCCGTGGGCTATCTGGACGGTGTGCACGCCTCGGCCATCTTCTGTCGCGGATACTACACCCGCTCGGTGCTGGCCGCGTGGGACTGGGACGGCCGCGAGCTGAAGCACCACTGGGTGTTCGACACCAACGACGAGGGCATGGGCAAGGACGGCAAGTCCCAGCAGAGCTATGCCGGACAGGGTAACCACAACTTGCGCGTGGCCGATGTCGACGGCGACGGGTGCGACGAAATCACCTACGGTTCGATGGCTGTCGACCACGACGGTCGCGGACTCTACAATACCGGCATGGGCCACGGCGACGCTATCCACCTGATGGCCTTCGACCCCACAACGCCCGAACTGCAGGTGTGGGACTGCCACGAGAACCGCCGTGACGGCTCGGACTTCCGCAATGCCCGCACGGGTGAGGTCATCTTCCAGATTCCCTCGACGAGCGACGTAGGCCGTGCGATGGCTGCCGACATAGACCCCACGAACCCAGGTGTGGAGATGTGGAGCACCGACAGTCACGGCATCCGTACCATCAAGGGCGAAGTGCTGGGCGAGGCACAGGATGCCGACGACCCGCAGCACAACCAGCACCTGCGGATGAAGGGCCGCCGGCTGTCGATTAATTTCGGCATCTGGTGGGATGGCGACCTGTTGCGCGAACTGCTGGACCGCGGCGCGGTAACGAAATACAACTGGGAGTCGAATACCGTCGACGAAGTGGTGCGGTTCCCTGGCATCGTGTTCAACAACGGCACGAAGTCGAATCCCTGTCTGGCCGCCGACATACTGGGTGACTGGCGCGAGGAGGTTGTGACCCGCACGCCCGATAGCAGCGAGTTGCGCATCTTTGTGTCGCCGATACCCACGGAACACCGCATCAACTGCCTGATGGAGGACATCCCCTACCGGTTGTCGACTGCTGCGCAGAACGTGGGCTACAACCAACCCTCGGAGCCAGGATTTTATCTCGGCCCGGATCAAAGTGTAACAACGTTTTTAAAATAGGATATGAACAGTAAATTTTGTGCTTTGGGACTGATGCTGCTGATGGGACTGTCGGCCAGCGCCCAACAAGTGAACGACAACAACACGCCGCTGCACCTGATGCGCCCTGCCAACCAGCAGCGCTATGGCATTCCGACGACGGACCAGGTGAAGCAGACCATGGACCGCGTGCTGCACTACATTGACGCCGAGACCCCTGCTGTGCTGGTGGACAAAAAGACGGGCCGCGATGTGACGCGCATGAAGGACATCGACGAGAATACCCAGTTGAAACAGGGTGGTTTCCGACTGACCAGCTACGAGTGGGGCGTGACCTATTCGGGTGTGTTGGCTGCCTACGAAGCGACGGGCGACGAGGCCTACCGTGACTACGTCTACAAGCGTCACCGCCTGTTGGCCGATATGGCGCCGTGGTTCGAGAAGGTGTACCAGAAGCATAAGACCATCGATGTCAACGTGCGCCGCGTCATCGACCCCCACGCGCTGGACGATGCTGGAGCGGTGGCTACATCGATGATAAAGGTGTTGCTGAAGGACCCGACGGTGCCCCTGCGCGAGCGCGTGGACCATTATACAGACTATATTCTGAACAAGGAGTACCGTCTGGCCGACGGAACCTTTGCCCGTCTGCGCCCGCAGAAGAATACGGTGTGGCTCGACGATATGTTTATGGGCGTCCCGGCAGTGGCCTGGCTGGGTAAGCTGACGGGCGACGACAAATACTACGACGAGGCAGCCCGACAGGTCGTGCAGTTTGCCCAGCGCATGTGGGTGAAGGAGGACGGTCTGTTCCGGCACGGATGGGTGGAAACCATGCAGCCGCATCCCGCATTCTATTGGGGACGTGCCAACGGTTGGGCGTTGCTGACGATGTGTGAGGTGTTGGACGTGCTGCCGGCCAGTCACACCCTGCGTCCCCAGATTCTCGACCTGCTGCAGGCTCACATTCAGGGACTGTCGCGCTTGCAGCATCACGACGGATTCTGGCACCAGTTGCTGAACCGCAGCGACACGTATCTGGAGGCATCGGCGACTGCCATCTATACCTATTGCATCGCCCACGCCATCAACCAGGGGTGGGTTGATGCGAAGGCCTACGGACCCGTGGCGCTGTTGGGGTGGCAGGCTGTCAACCAGTCGGTGAACGAACGCGGACAGGTGGAGAATGTCTGCGTGGGAACGGGCATGGGCTTCGATGCCGCGTTCTATGCCTATCGTCCTGTGCACGTGATGGCGGCTCACGGCTATGGTCCGACCATTTGGGCTGGTGCGGAGATTATCCGACTGCTGCAGCGCCAGCATCCGAAGATGAACGACAGCGCCGTGCAGTTCTACGACGAGGAGGTGCCCACCAACGAGCCCATCTTCAACTACGACGGAAAGATCAGATATTAACAGATAAAGAGGAGCACAATACATGAAACGATTCCCTATTCTTCTGTTCCTACTGCTGGGTGTGGCCGTAGCCAGCCAGGCAGCAAGTGTAGAGCGCAAGAAACTGAATTTCAATGCCGACTGGCGACTCTGTGCTGGCGATTTTCCGAAAGCTGTCGAGGCCGACTTCGATGATAGCCAGTGGCAGCAGGTGACGCTGCCCTATGCCTTTAATGGCGACGAGGCGTTCCGCAAGGACATTGTCGACTTGACGGACACCATTGTGTGGTATCGGAAGACGTTTAAAGTTGAAAGTTTAAAGTTGAAAGTTTCAAAGTTCTTCATTGAGTTCGAGGGGGTGCGCCAAGGAGCAGACTTCTACCTGAACGGCCATCATCTGGGCTTCAGCGAGAATGGTGTGATGGCGTGCGGCTTCGACCTGACACCCTACCTGAAGGACGGTAAGAACGTGCTGGCCGTACGTTGCGACAACAGCTGGACATACCGCTCGCGCCAGCATGACAGCCGCTACCAGTGGAACGACCGTAACTTCAACGCCAACTATGGCGGCATTCCGAAAAACGTGTTTCTGCACGTGGCGGACCGCCTGTATCAGACATTGCCGCTGTTTTCGAATCTGGGTACGACGGGAACGTACATCTATGCCACCGACTTCGACATCGCCGGCAAGAAGGCCGTGATTCACGCCGAATCGCAGGTGAAGAACGAAGACACCGTGGCGCGAACGTTTACTTTCTGTGTCCAAGTGCTGGATGCTGATGGCCGCGAGGTGGCGCAATTCCATGGTGAGTCTGTTACCATGCAACCCGGTGAGACGCGTATCGTCAAGGCCCAGCAGCAGGTCAAAGGACTGCACTTCTGGTCGTGGGGCTATGGTTATTTGTATACGGTTAAGACGAGCATTGTCGACGGGGAAACCGTCGACTGCGTCGCAACAAGAACCGGTTTCCGCAAGACGCGCTTCGGCGAGGGTAAAATATGGCTGAACGATCGCGTGCTGATGGTGCACGGCTATGCCCAGCGCACGTCGAACGAATGGCCGGGCGTGGGACTCAGCGTGCCCGCGTGGTTGAGTGACTATTCAAACGGACTGATGGTGGAGTCGGGTGGTAACCTCGTGCGCTGGATGCACGTCACGCCGTGGAAGCAGGACATTGAGTCGTGCGACCGCGTGGGACTCATCCAAGCCATGCCTGCCGGTGATGCCGAGAAGGATGTGGAGGGTCCGCGTTGGGCCCAGCGCACGGAACTGATGCGCGACGCCATCATATATAATAGGAATAATCCGTCGATACTCTTCTATGAGTGTGGCAACGAGAGCATCAGCCGAGAGCACATGCTGGCGATGAAGGCCATCCGCGACGAGTACGACCCCCATGGCGGACGAGCCATAGGCAGTCGCGAGATGCTCGACATCGACGAGGCGGAATACGGCGGCGAGATGCTGTATATCAACAAAAGCAAGAAACACCCCATGTGGGCGATGGAATACTGTCGCGACGAGGGCCTGCGTAAGTATTGGGACGAGTGGAGCTATCCCTACCACAAGGAGGGCGATGGTCCGCTGTATCGCGGCAAGCCTGCCACGGACTATAATCACAACATGGACCAGTTTGCCGTCGAGATGGTACGCCGCTGGTACGACTACTGGCGCGAGCGTCCTGGCACGGGCACGCGAGTGTCGTCGGGTGGTGTGAAGATTGTCTTCTCGGACACTAATACCCACCATCGTGGCGAGTCGAACTACCGCATGAGCGGTGTGACCGATGCTATGCGAATTCCCAAGGATGCCTTCTTTGCCCATCAGGTGATGTGGTCGGGTTGGGTGGAGCCGGAAGAGGCGAAAACCTTTATCGTCGGCCATTGGAACTACGAAACCTCAAACCTCAAACCTCAAGCTTCAAACCTCAAAAAGCCTGTTTACGTTGTGTCGACAGGCGACGAGGTGGAGTTGTTCCTGAATGGAAAGAGTCTGGGCAAGGGCCGTCAGAACTACCGCTATCTGTTTACCTTCGACGATGTTCCCTTCGTGCCGGGCAAGTTGGAGGCGGTGGCTAACGATGGCAGCCGCTATCAGTTGGAGACAGCTGGAGAACCCTATCAGCTGAAGCTGACGGCCATTGAGAATCCCGAGGGTACGAAGGCCGACGGTGCCGACATGGTGCTGTTCCAGGTCGAGGTGCTCGACAAGCAGGGACGGCGCTGTCCGCTGGACGACCGCATGATACACTTCGAAATGTGGGGCGAGGGCAAATGGATTGGTGGTATTGGTACGCGCAATAACAAGGATATGCAGCGTCCGGACGACAACCGTCCTGCAGGCTTGCTTGATGCTGCTGCCACGAAGAACGTTTCCGACAATTATGTGGGCGCGATGAATCTGCCTGTGGAGTGTGGTGTGAACCGAGTGCTGGTTCGTACCACGCCAAGTGCTGGCGACATCAACGTATCGGCCTATGCGGAGGGTGTGAAGCCGGCGTATATCAAAGTGGAAAGTGGAAAGGTGAAAGTTGAAAGTTACTTGCCACAGATGACGTTGAAGGGACGTCTGGATCGTGGTGAGACTCCGCTTTCGCCATCGTATGCGGAACAAGCTCAGGGTGTGAAGATTGTATCTGCCAAGGCGGGCTTCGACTCACAGCACGCCTCGCGGAGTTTCGACGACAACGAACTGTCGGAATGGAAGAACGATGGACGACTTGCTACGGCTTGGATCACCTATAAACTCGAGCGCAAGGCCGTTGTTGACGACATCTGTCTGAAACTCACAGGCTGGCGTCTGCGCAGCTATCCATTGGAGATTTTCGCTGGCAAGACACTCATCTGGAGCGGCGAGACGGAGCGCAGTTTGGGTTACATCCATCTGACGCCCAACCAGCGCATTGCGACCGATGAGATTACCATCCGACTGAAGGGGGCCGGCAAAGATAAGGATGCCTTTGGCGGTATCGTCGAAGTGGCCGAACCGGCTGCCGGTGAACTGGATCTCTTCAAGGCCAAAAATGGTGGCGAGACGAAGAACGAGTTGCGTATCGTCGAGATAGAATTCATAGAAAAAGGTGTGGAGGTCGTGCTGAACAAGGCCGCCAAGCAACCCTTCACGTATAACATGGCCGTTCCTGACGGCAACTACCGCGTTACCGTGACGCTGGGCAACCAGAAACAGGCTGGCCAGACGGTGTTCCGTGCGGAGAGCCGCAGACATTTCTCCGACATGATAGCAACCAAAAAGGGACAGGAGGAAACGGTGAGTTTCGTGGTCAACAAGCACTCGCCACGCATTGACAAGCATTCCAATGTTAAGCTGAAGCCCCGCGAATGGACCTACAAGAACTGGGATGACTCGCTGAACATTTCGTTCTGTGGTCCGGCACCAGCTGTGAAGAGCATCCGCATAGAGCCCGACACCCAGGCAACGACGGTGTTCCTGTGCGGTAACAGCACGGTAGTCGACCAGGAGGACGAGCCATGGGCTTCGTGGGGACAGATGATTACGCGGTGGTTCGATGACCAGGTGGTTGTAGCCAACTTTGCCGAGAGCGGACTGTCGTGTACATCGTTCCTGGCACAACAGCGGTTGGACAAGATTCTGACGTTGCTGCGCAAGGGTGACTACGTCATTGTGGAGTTCGGCCATAACGATGAGAAGGAGAAAAAGGCTGGCGACGGAGCGTGGTACTCCTATTCGCGCAACCTGAAGACCTTTGTCGACCGTGTTCGCGAACGGGGTGGAAACATCATTTTCTGTACGCCAACGGCACGCCGCTTCTTCAACAACGATCATCGGACTATCAAAAACACCCACGGCGACTATCCCGAAGCCATGAAGACTGTCGCCCGTCGCGAAGGTGTGCCCGTCATCGACCTAACCGCCATGTCGACAACGCTTTACGAGACGCTGGGTGAGGAGGGCTCGAAACAGACGTTGGTACACTATCCGGCCAATACCTTTGCCAATCAGGACAAACCGCTGGCCGACAATACTCATTTCAATCCCTTTGGCGCCTGGCAGATAGCCAAAATGGTGGTCATGGGTCTGAAACAGATGAATTCACCGTTGGTCGATCACCTGCGCCCTGATTGGCAGGACTACGACCCTGCACATCCTGACGACCCAACGCAGTTCGTGTGGTATATGTCTGGATCGGGCAATATTCTAAAACCCGACGGTAACTAATCATGTTCAAAGTTCAATGTTCAAAGTTATATGAAACGTTTTGCATTTAAGATGTACCTGAAGCCAGGTTGTGAGAAAGAGTACGAGCGTCGTCATGCTGCCATTTGGCCCGAGTTGGTGAAGATGATTAAGGATGGTGGTGTCAGCAACTACAGCATCTATTGGGACAAGGATACCAACATTCTGTTCGGTTATCAGGAGTGTGAGGGTGAGGGAAACTCGCAGGACACGGAACACGTTGACCCTATCACGCAGAAGTGGTGGGATATGATGGCCGACATCATGGAGGTGAATCCCGACAATTCGCCAGTCACCGTGCTGTTGCAGGAAGTATTTCACTTAGATTGACAGCATGAGACCATTCAGCATTCTTTTTGCGCTGGCGCTGAGTCTGACGATAGATGCCCAGCAGACGATTGACCTCAGTGGCACGTGGCAGTTCCGTAGCGAGCGCGAGCAAGGCACGGTGGTGTTGCCTGGCTCGATGTTAACGAACGGCAAGGGCGACCCCGTAAGTGTCCATACGCAGTGGACGGGTTCGTTGTACGACTCGAGTTTCTACTTCAATCCCTACATGGAGAAGTACCGCCACGAAGGACAGATGAAGTTTCCGTTCTTCCTGACTCCTGAGCGTCACTATGTGGGCCATGCGTGGTACGAGCGGACGGTTGTCGTCCCCAAGGCATGGAAGAAGCGCTGCGTGGTGCTCTTCCTGGAGCGTCCACACATCGAAACCACCGTCAGCGTGAATGGCCGCGAGGTGGGCCACCAGACGTCGCTGTCGGTGCCCCATCAGTACGACGTGACGCCGTATTTGAAATTCGGCAAGGAGAACCGGATTGTCATCCAGGTATATAACGGCATCGAGAATGTCTGCGTGGGCCAGGACTCACACAGCGTTACTGACCAGACGCAAGGTAATTGGAACGGTATCGTGGGACGTATTGAATTGCAGTCGGCGCCGATGATTTGGCGCAAGCGTGTTGTTCCTCATCTGGAAGAGGGTACGGTGGATATCGTGGTGAACGATGCCACGTATCATTTCGAGTTAGGAGCCGATACGGTGCTGTGGGATGAATTCCATCCACAACTCTATACACGTACGGTGACGTACGATGGCGTGAAGGTGCCCGTGACCTTCGGACTGCGCACCATCAGCGTCGAAGGTCCGCAGTTGTACATCAACGACCGTCCGATTTTCTTGCGCGGTACCGTAGGCAATTGCTGTTTCCCGGAGACGGGCTATCCGCCCACCGATGAGGCTTCGTGGGAACGCGTGCTTGGCCAGTGTAAGGCATATGGCATCAACCATATCCGTTTCCACAGCTATTGTCCCCCAGATGTGGCCTTTACGGTAGCTGACCGCTTGGGGCTTTACCTGCAACCCGAAGGACCCTCGTGGCCCAATCATGGTGTGAAGCTGCGCCGCGGTATGGCCATCGATCAGTATTTACTGGATGAGGGACGCCGCATTATTGACACCTATGGCCACCATCCCTCGTTCACGATGATGGCAGCAGGCAACGAGCCGGCTGGCGACTGGGTGGCCTACTGTAACGACTGGGTGAAGGCGATGAAGGCCTACGACCCCACGCGTATCTATTGCGGTGCGTCGGTTGGTGGTGGCTGGGCGTGGGACGACGGTTCAGAATACCACGTCAAGGCCGGAGCACGTGGTTTGGACTGGGACAAGCACGCCCCGCATAGTGATGATGACTACTACCAGCAGTTGCTCTTCCCGCGTAACTATAAAGGCAGCGAACCCAACAACGAACCCATCGTTGCCCACGAGCAGGGCCAGTGGTGCGCTTTCCCTGACTTTAAGGAGATTCCCCAATATACGGGTGCCTATAAGGCCCGCAACTTCGAAATTTTCCGCGACCTATTGGCTGGCAATGGTATGGCGTCGCAGGCTGAAAGCTTCCTGATGGGCAGCGGTCGACTGCAAACACTTTGCTATAAGTACGAGATAGAGCGTAACCTGCGCACCAAAGACTATGCTGGATTCCAGCTGTTGGGACTCAACGACTACAGCGGACAAGGAACTGCGCTGACGGGTGTGCTTAACGTGCATTGGCGTGAGAAGGGCTATTGTACGAGGGATGACTGGACGCAGTTCTGTAACACCGTCGTGCCGTTGGCGAAGTTCCCCAAGTTTGTCTATACCAACGACGAGACGCTGCAGGTTCCCGTCGAAGTCTACAATGCTTCCGGAGAACCCATGCAACAGGCGAACTGTACCTTTGAAATAGTGGGCGACAGTACGGCTGACATGGGTGAGCTTTGTTCGAAATCGTTGCCCGTAGGCAAGAACATTCTTTTGAGTGTGGTCGAATATGGGCTGTCAGAATTCACGCGTCCCACGAAGCTGACGCTGGCTGTTAACATTGTCGACGACAATGGTCAGGAATACACCAACTCTTGGGACTTCTGGGTCTATCCCAAGGAAATTAAAGATGAGAAATTAGAAATGAGCAATTTCTACGAGACTGACACCTTGGATGCTGAGGCTCTGCGGGTGTTGGGCGTGGGTGGCGATGTGCTGTTGACAGCAGCAGGTCGCGTGCGCTATGGCAATGATGTGCGCCATACCTTCCTGCCTGTGTTCTGGAATACGTCGTGGTTTAAGATGCGTCCTCCGCACACTACGGGAGCCTATATCCAAAGCCACCATCCCGTATTTCGCGATTTTCCTACCGACGACTGGCAAAACCTGAATTGGTGGGAACTGACGAACCGCACGCAGGTGATGAATCTGGCAGAGTTCCCTAAGGATTTCCAGCCTGTGGTACAGCCCATCGATACGTGGCATGTGTCGCGTAAATTGGGCATGCTCATCGAGGTTCGCGTGTTGAAAGGCCGCCTGTTGATGACGACGATAGATATTCGTAATGGCCTGGACCATCGTCCCGTCGCACGCCAATTACGCTATAGCATTCTGCGCTACATGCAGAGCGCCGACTTCCAGCCTGCTACCGAGGTAACAGTAGAAACCATCCGCCAGCTCTTTGAGCGTGAAGCCCCGCGAGTAGACATGTTTACGAAGGAGTCGCCCGATGAGTTGAAGCCCAAGATTGGCGGATAAAGAAGATTATTAATTAGTAATATCCGGATAATGAAAAAGATTTTATTGTTGATGTTGGCCGTGCTGACACTTTCGGCAACGGCAAAACCAAAAGCCAAAAAGAATGTTGAAACATGGCCTGATGGAACAGAAATGGATGCCTGGTTCCAAAATACGGCAAAGGTCGATGTGAACACGCTCGGGCGCCGATATGTGATTACAGATTATGGTGTGATGTTGGGCAGTTCAGAAGTGCAGACTGCCAAGATTCAGGCTGTCATTGACCGTGCCGCCCAAGAGGGTGGGGGAGTAGTGGTTGTTCCCCAAGGCACATTCATGACGGGTGCATTGTTCTTCCGTCAGGGAACCCATTTGGAGGTTTGCGAGGGTGCTGTGCTGAAAGGCTCTGACCGCATTGCCGACTATCCCATTCTTGTAACACGAATTGAAGGCGAGACATGCAAATATTTCTCAGCCTTGATTAACGCTGACGGATTGGACGGTTTTACCATTTGCGGCGGCGGTACTATCGACGGCAACGGCCTGCACTTCTGGCAGGAATTCTGGATTCGTCGTCAGTGGAATCCGCAATGTACAAACAAAGATGCCCAGCGTCCGCGCCTGACTTATGTATCAAACTCGAGGAACGTCACTATTCAGGATGTCCACCTTATCAATTCGCCGTTTTGGACGAACCACGTTTATAAGAGCGATCATGTGCGCTATCTGGACTGCTATATCTTTGCTCCCACAGAGAATATTTTCCCTGCTGATCCCAAACGGGGTGCTCCTTCGTCGGATGCCATCGATATCGACGTTTGCACCGATGTGCTTATCGACGGCTGTTTCATGCATGTTAATGATGACGCCGTTGTGCTCAAAGGCGGCAAGGGTACGTGGGCTGATAAAGACGATACCAACGGGGCCTGCGAGCGCATTCTGATTCAGAACTGCCGCTACGGTCGCGTACATGGCTGCCTGACATTTGGCTCTGAGTCGTTGCACGACCGTAACGTCATTCTGCGCAACTGCTATAGCGAACGTGCCGATCGTGTGTTGTGGCTGAAGATGCGTCCCGATACGCCCCAGCATTATGAATATGTGTTGGTGGAGAACGTTACCGGGCATTGCGGACGTCTGCTGTTTATCCACCCTTGGACGCAGTTCTTCAAGCCTGGCGACCGCAAGGACATGCCGCTTTCCCGTTGCAACAACGTCGAGTTCCGCAACGTAAAGGTTGAGGCGAAAAACATGTGGGACGTGAAGATTTCCGACAAATACGAACTCAAAGACTTCGTCGTCGACGGTCAGCCGATGGATTTCTCGCAATTCTCAGAAGCTACGCCAGAAACCACTCCGAAGGTTTACCTGTAAAACATGAGAAGACCTGCCTCACCTTGGCGGGTCTTCTCTTGAACAACAAAAAAGAACGCCGAAGCGTTCTTGATAGTTGCGGAGGCAGGACTCGAACATGCGACCTCCAGGTTATGAGCCTGGCGAGCTACCAACTGCTCCACTCCGCGATATTTTTTCTAAGCGGTGCAAAATCAGTGCAAACCGAACGCAGAAAGCTTGCTTTTTGCTGAGGTGAAGCCTGATTTCGCAGAGCTTTTCTTGAAAAGCGCTGCAAAGGTACAACTATTTTTCGAAACTACCAAATTTTTCTATCACTTTTCACAAAAAATAGGTAATTCTGAACTTTTTCTGCAGAAAAATTTGGCGGTTTGCGAAGTATTTTCTAATTTTGCACACGCTATTGGTACTGTGCAGTTTTATAGAAGAGGTATCGATGCGCTGAGAATTATGTCAATTTCTAAAACGAGGCAGAAACTGGTAGACGTTGCTCGACAGTTGTTTGCAAAAAACGGACTTGAAAACACGACGATGAACGATATTGCTCAGGCGTCGGGAAAGGGTCGTCGCACGCTGTATACCTATTTTAAGTCGAAGGAAGATATTTATTTTGCCGTGATAGAAAGTGAGTTGGAACGCTTGTCCGATCAGCTTGACGAGGTAGCCGCCAAGCGTATTCCGCCTCAGGAAAAGATTATTGAGTTGATTTATTTGCACTTGAGCATGATTCGCGAGACGGTGGTGCGCAATGGCAATCTTCGAGCTGAATTCTTCCGTAATATCTGGATGGTCGAGAAGGTGCGCCGAAACTTTGACGATGCTGAGATAGAATTGTTCCGTAAAGTGTTCCGCGAAGGCAAGGAGGACGGTGAGTTCGATATTGACAATGTGGACTTGGTGGCCGACATTACTCACTATTGTATCAAGGGCCTGGAGGTTCCTTACATCTACGGACGTATTGCTCACGGTATGACTGCCGAGGCCACGAAGCCCCAGGTGGCGAAGATTGTGTATAGCGCATTGGGAAAACGCAGGAATTGACAGAGCATCGAAAAAACGTCATAACGAAATATTGAAATATTAATAATAAAATTAAAAGAAATTATGGGATTATTAGAAGGTAAGACAGCGCTGATTACTGGTGCTGCACGCGGTATCGGAAAAGCTATCGCATTGAAGTATGCCTCAGAGGGCTGTAACATCGCATTCACCGACCTCGAGATTAACGAGGAGACTGAGAAGGAAATAGCTGCCCTGGGCGTGAAGGCAAAGAGTTACGCTTCGAATGCTGCTGACTTTGCTCAGACCGAAGAGGTGGTAGCTGCCGTGAAGGAAGAGTTTGGAAGCATCGATATTCTGGTGAACAACGCCGGTATTACCAAGGACGGTCTGATGCTGCGTATGACTGAGCAGCAGTGGGATGCTGTGATTGCCGTCAACCTGAAGTCGGCCTTCAATTTCGTTCATGCCTGCGTGCCCATCATGATGCGCCAGCGCGGTGGTTCTATCATCAATATGGCTTCTGTCGTAGGTGTTCATGGTAACGCCGGACAGGCTAACTATGCAGCCTCGAAGGCTGGTCTGATTGCTCTGGCTAAGAGTATCGCTCAGGAAATGGGTCCCAAGGGAATTCGTGCCAACGCCATTGCTCCTGGCTTCATTGAGACCGCTATGACTGCTGCTCTGCCCGAGGAGGTTCGTAAGGAGTGGTGCAACAAGATTCCTCTGCGTCGTGGTGGACAGGTTGAGGATATCGCCAATGTGGCTACCTTCCTGGCCAGCGACATGTCGAGCTATGTGAGCGGACAGGTCATCCAGGTTGATGGTGGCATGAACATGTAATCGTATATGAAAGATTCGGTATTGATATTAAGTGGTGGGGTCGACTCCACCACTTTATTATATGACGAGCAGGAGCGCATTGCGCTGGCCGTCTCGTTCGACTATGGCTCAAAACATAACGCTCGCGAGATTCCTTTTGCCCGTATTCATTGTGAACGGTTGGGCATCAAGCATATCACGATTCCCCTGGACTTTATGACAAAGTACTTTATGAGTTCGCTTTTGGAGGGTGGCGACGAGATTCCCGAGGGCCACTATGCTGACGAGAACATGAAGTCGACGGTGGTGCCATTCCGCAATGGCATCATGCTGTCCATTGCCGTGGGTATTGCCGAGAGCAATGGGCTGAAATATGTGATGATGGCTAATCATGGTGGCGATCATACCATCTACCCTGACTGTCGTCCGGAGTTCGTCGATGCCTTCGACCAGGCTGCTGCGGCAGGCACCTTTGTAAAGGTCCATCTGCGCTCGCCTTATACCAACATCACGAAGGGTGATATAGCCCGTCGTGGCAAGGCGTTAGGTATTGATTATAGCGAGACGTGGTCGTGCTATAAAGGTGGGGAACACCATTGCGGCAAGTGTGGCACATGCGTCGAGCGCCGCGAAGCCTTTGCTGAGGCGGGCATCGACGATACGACGAAGTATGATGTCTGATGTAAGAGGTGAGATGAGAGGCCTGAGGGGTTAGCCGAAAAGCGCCCTGAGGGCCTCTTCTACTTTACGGACGGGCACCAACTCGATATTGAATTTCTTCCGATTCAGATTGGAGAGGTTATACTTCGGTATAATGATATGACTGAAGCCTAGCTTTTCGGCCTCGGAGATGCGCTGTTCGATGCGTGAGATGGGACGCACCTCACCGCTCAGACCCACTTCGCCGGCCATACACCAGCCACTATCGATGGGGGTGTCGACATTCGAAGAGAGTACGGCGGCAATGACGCTCAGATCCATCGCCATATCGGTGACGCGGAGTCCGCCGGCAATATTGAGGAAAACATCTTTCTGCATGAGTTTGAAGCCTACGCGCTTTTCGAGTACGGCCAGCAACATGTTCAGACGGCGCTGGTCAAAACCGGTTGCTGTGCGTTGGGGAGTACCATAGGCGGCCGACGACACCAGGGCCTGTGTCTCGACGAGGAATGGACGGACACCCTCAATGGCTGAGGAGATGGCAACGCCCGAGAGTCCGTCGTGTTCTTCTGTCAGGAGCAGTTCCGAGGGATTGCTGACCTGTCGGAGTCCCGTCTGCAGCATCTCATAGATGCCCAACTCAGAGGTAGAACCGAATCGGTTCTTGATGCTGCGCAGGATGCGATACATGTAGTGTTGGTCACCCTCGAACTGGATGACGGTATCGACGATGTGTTCCAAAATCTTCGGACCTGCCAGCGTGCCTTCTTTTGTAATATGGCCGATGAGGATGACGGGCACGCCACTGGTCTTGGCAAAACGAAGCAGAGCAGAGGCGCATTCACGCACCTGTGCGATGGAGCCGGCAGATGACTCGACATCCTCGGTGGAAATGGTTTGTATGGAGTCGACGATGATGAGTTCAGGCTGTACTTCCTTGATGTGGTCGAAGATGGCTTCGAGAGAATTCTCGCAGAGAATCATGAAGTTGTCGTCGGTGGGGAAACCACCGACAGCAAGAATACGTTCGGCTCGCATCTTGAGCTGATGAGCACTTTCCTCACCGCTGACGTAGAGGATGCGCTTGTCGGTAAGGTTGAGCATTGTCTGCAACGAGAGCGTCGACTTGCCGATGCCTGGTTCACCACCCAACAGAACGATGGAACCTGGTACGAGACCACCGCCCAGCACGCGGTTCAACTCGGCATCATGCATGTCGATGCGGGGATCGTCGTGTGCGGAAATCTCCTTGAGGCGTAGCACTTTGTTTTGACGCAACTGGTGCCCTGCAGAAGCCGCAGCCGAAGTGGCAGTAGCCTGCCGGCGTGTGTCAGCAACTTTGATTTCCTTGTACGTGTTCCATTGCCCGCATGCCGGACATTTACCAATCCACTTGCTTGACTCCTGTCCGCAGTTCTCGCAGACGTACATGATCTTATCTTTTGCCATAATTAGTGCAAAAGTACTAAAAATTTTGCAGAACTGCAAATTATTTAGTATTTTTGCAGTCGATTATGAAGAAAACCATTATCATCATGATAACTGGCATGCTGTTAATGGCAGCTTGCCATCAGTCGTACGAGGAAACCAAACGCCAGACACGTATGAGTCGTCAGGAGGCGCAGCGACTCGATTCTGCCGCGCTGAAGGTGGCTGTGATGCCTACGCTGGACTGTCTGCCATTGTATGTGGCAGAATACTATCAGCTTTTCGACACGTTACGAGGCGGGGTGCGCTTGAAGCTTTATATGGCTCAGATGGACTGTGACACCGCGTTGGAACGGGGTCGGGTAGAAGGTGTCATGACTGACCTGGTACGGGCCAAACGGATGGAGCAGCGAGGCATGAAGTTGCGCTACCCGACTGTGACCAATGCTCATTGGCAGCTTATTGCCAACCGCAATGCCCGCGTGAGACAATTGAAACAACTGGACGACAAAATGGTGGCTATGACGCGTTTCTCGGCTACGGACCTGCTTACCGATCGTGTAATTGATTCGGTGAAGCTGGACAAGGACCGCATCTATAAAGTACAGATTAACGATCTCAGTGTGCGCCTGTTGATGTTGCAGAACAACGAGATGGACGCCCTGTGGCTCATGGAGCCGCAAGCCACTGCTGCCCGGATGATGAAGCATGGTGTGGTGTATGACACCCGTAAGGAGGACCTGCAGCTGGGTGTGATGGCGTTCCGCGAAAAGGAGATGCGCCATCAGGAGCGTGGTCAGCAGTTGAAACTCTTCGTGCAAGCCTACAATCAAGCTTGTGACTCCATCAATAAATACGGGGTGCTGCGCTATCGCGACCTCATTGTGGAGCGTTGTAAGATGAAGGCGAACATGGTGGACTCGTTGCCGAAAGATATAAAATATGTACACGCGCGAGGGCCCCGTGAACAGGATATTGCGCTGGTCGAGAAGTGGCTGGGTATCAAAAAGACAGAGAAATGAAGTCATTAGATCACTCGTTGGAGCCTGTTTTCAAGCAAATCTGCGAAGGCAATTGTGGAATGGCTATTGCTGAGTTGGAGGTTTATCTGTCGGCATGGCCCGACGGACAGACTACTGATCGCCTGAATGTGCTGAAGGAAGAATACGAGCTGATGACAGGCTATTGGCGCAAAGGCGTCGACGACCCGCAGCGTCAGGAACAATATCAGCGTTTGCTCCAGCAGGTGTATTTGATTTTTGCTAATATTGCCATGTACCGTCGTCTGCAGGCATCGTCGTTTCTGGTTGCTTTGCATCAGAGTGCACGAAAGCAGGTTCGCGACTGGTCTCTGTCAGCCATTCGTCATGAAATGGAGAATTTCGTCAGCGAAATAGCCATGCTCGAGTTTGAGGCTGAGAACAAGCGAAAGGAGAAAAGTCGGGCACTCTATAAAGCTCACCAGCAACAGGTGAATAAGCTGTTCAACTATATCGTCACGTCGCGTATGTGGACGAATAGTGTAGGAAAGGGCTTTACGGAATTATTACTGTCGCCGACCATCGACAATATCGATCAGCAACTCATCGTTTCCGCCATTACCATCTCGCTGATGAGTCAGTTCGATATGGTGAAGTTCCGCTTGTTGACGGATGTCTACCGCCAGGCGACTGACGAGCATGTTCGTCAGCGTGCTTTGGTGGGGTGGGTGTTTTCGCTGGACGATACCATGAGAAACGTCTATCCTGAACAGCAGACCATCGTTGACGATTTGCTGAAGTCGGACGATGTGTGTCAGGAACTTACCGAATTGCAGATGCAGCTGTTGCTGACGCTGAATGCCGAGAAGGATAACGACATCATACGGAATGAAATCATGCCCGATCTGATGAAGAACGATGCGTTTCAGATTACCCGAAATGGTATTGAGGAGGTCGAGGAAGACCCGTTGGAGGACGTCCTGTACCCTGATGCGTCGGAGCGTCGGATGGAACAGCTCGAGGCCTCCATGCAGCGTATGATAGATATGCAAAAGCAAGGGTCCGACGTGTATTTCGGAGGGTTTGCACAAATGAAGCGCTATCCTTTCTTTTACGATATGTCCAACTGGCTGGTTCCGTTTTACATCGACCATCCCGATATTGCTCAGTTCGTAGACCGACTGGAATTCCAACGCTTTGTGAGGTCCATTCTCTCGAAAGGTCCATTCTGCAATAGCGACAAATATTCGTTTGTCATCGCCTCGATGGAAGTGCTTAGTCGTTTGCCTGCAAGCATACGGGATGTTATCAGGAATAACGAAGCGTCGCTGGGTGAACTGGAACTGGGCGAAAACCAGACGTCAGCCTATCTGCGTCGTATTTATCTGATGGACCTCTATCGCTTCTTCCGCCTGTTCCCCAATCGTGCGGCACTGAACAACCCCTTTGAAGATAGCACGCAGGAATACGACACACTGAATTTCTTCAGTTATGTCTTCTTCGCAGGTACGCAACTTGATGCTCAGAAGCACAGTGTAGTGCGTATGATGAAGAAATACCAATTCGACAAGATGGCGAAGAACATGTTAATCGCTATTCCACGACGATACCGCGATGCTCAGTACTATATCTGGGCCGAACAATACGAAAAGGCTGTCGAGGTGGATCCCGCGAACGAGCAGGCCTTGAGTGGTGCAGCACGTCATGCTTTCAAGAATAGCGAATATGACAAGGCGAATGACTATTATGACCGTCTGTTGTTGCTGTTCCCGGGCAAGAAAAACTATATGCTGAACAAGGCCGTCTGTCTGGTTCAGCTCGAGGATTACGAAGAAGCCTTGAAATTGCTCTATCAGTTAGATTATGAGTATGCTGACGATGTGAATGTACAGCGTGTGCTGGCGTGGACGCTAACCTGTGACAGCCGACTGGAGCAGGCGGCAGCCATCTACGAGCAACTGATGACAGGAGAAAAGGTGATAGCTGAGGACCACTTGAATTACGGCTATTGCCTCTGGGTAATGGGGCGTATTGACGACGCTGCAGAGCATTTCAGGAAGTCCAACACTCCCATCGATTTCCCCGATATCTACTGGTTGTCGAAACGGGGCATTGATAAGCTGCAAATCCGAATGATGAAAGCCTTGATACGCTCTTAGAGGAAGGGCTGTAGCAAGTGTGCAAACCATCCGCGGAATTTCTGCCATCCTGTGCGGAACTCATCCCACGTCTCATCAGTCAGTTCGAAACTTTTCTGTTTGTCGCGCCAGAACATATCGTCCAGTTCCTTCGTCGTCGCCTTGTCAACGATAACGGCATTCTCCTCAAAGTCACATTTCAGACTGCGAGCATCCAGATTGGTGCTCCCCACGGTACAGTATAATCCGTCGACCATCATGATTTTCGAATGGTGGAAGCCAGGCTTGTAGAGCCACACCTTTGCCCCACGCTTCGTCAGCTTACGGGCTTGGTAGAGGGCACAGTCTGGTGTCAGGGGAATGTCGCTCTTCGACGACAGCATGATTTCCACCTTCACACCTCTTTTGATGGCCCGCGTCAAGGCACGGGTAACACTGGGGATGAGTGTGAAGTAGGGATTGATGATGTGGATGCTGTCTTGTGCCTGATTGATGGCATTGATGTAGAACGTACGCATGATTTTGGGCGTTACGCCAGGCTCGCGGTTGATGATGCCCACCATTTTCTGACTTTTCGTATGGGTGGTGTCGGGTTTCAGCCCTTCGAAAACGGTTGGCGTACCTCCTCGGTAGTATTTCATACCTGAGGCATTCTCTCCCGTCGTGCGGTTCCAGATGCGGAAGAATATGCGTTGCAGCTCGTTGACGGCATCGCCCTCAATGCGGCAGTGCATGTCACGCCATTCGCCTACCTGTTCTGTACCTTTGATGTAGTAGTCGGCCACATTCATGCCGCCCGTATAGGCTATCTTGCCGTCAATGACCACTATTTTGCGGTGGTCGCGTCCGTAGATGTGGTTTACCCAGGGAAAGCGAATGGGTGAGTACTCCACGATATCTATGGAATCTTCGCGCAGGGCTTTCAGGTGGTACTTCTTCAGCGGTTGGTTGTTCGAGTCGTTGCCAAACCCGTCGAACATCGCCCTCACTTCCACACCTTCCTTGCGTTTCTCGCGCAGCAGGTCGAACAGCAACGAGGCAATGGAGTCGTTGCGGAAATTAAAGTACTCCAAGTGTATGCTGCTCTTGGCTTGGCGGATGGCCTTGAACATGTCGTCGAATTTCTCCTGTCCCGACATCAATAGGGTCACGCTGTTGTTGTTGCTGAATCGGATGTGACTCTCGCGCAGGGTCTGAACAATCAGCGAGTCGCTCGTTTGCGCACTCGCCGATAGGCAGAAGGTGGCAAAAAGAATACTGAAAACCGTACGAATCATTGTTTATTTCCTGTATTTCATACGATACTCCAGCGGCGTCATTCCAAACTTATCCTTAAAGATATTGGCAAAGTTCTCTGCTGTCATGAATCCGACGTTGATTGCCAGCTCGCTCATGTTGATGTTGGTGCTGACGAGCAGCGTGCAGGCATGTTTCAGGCGCAGGTCACGCACAATCTCTGCTGGTGTCTTCGTCGTGATGGCACGTACCTTGTGGTAGAACGGTACGCGTCCCATGCCCATGGCGGTAGCCATCTCTTCGAGGCTGATTTGTCCGCGACTCATGTTCTGCAGCACGAATTGTTCGATGTTGCGCATCAGCTGCTGGTCCATCGCATCACTCATCGAGTAGTCGCCAATGGTGTTACCGCCGTAGTATTGGCGCATCAGTTCGCCTCCAATGTTCATAGGACCGCTCTGCTGGGGCTGTTCCTCTTCCTGCTCGTGAGGTGCTATGTTCTCTGCATTCTCCTCGTTGGCAGCACGCTGTTCAGCACCTTCGTCGTCGTAGTGGAAGGTGGCCGTCGTCATACTGGCATTGCGGCTCTCCAGACGGCGCGTTTCTTCTCCTTCAATGGCGTTGCTCTCCATCTCGATAGGTCCGAGACCCATCAGCTTGTTGAATCGGATGACTGCCTCCTGGATGTTAAACGGCTTAGCCAGGTAGTCGTCTGCAGCCAGCGTAATGTTCTGGTCGGTCATATCCTGTTGCGACAGCACACCGTCCGTCAGCAGCACGAACTTGGTCTTTCTTCTGCGCGGATCCATCTTGAAGCGGCTGCACAGCTCACTACCCGTCATGAAGTCCATGTCCTGCTTACATACGACGAGATCGGCATTCAGCATTTCGATGTCAGGCAGTGCATCCTTGATATTATCGTAAACGTGGAAGTCGTAGACCTCGCGCAGATGGGCATTGACGAAGGTCAGGAATTCGTGGTTTGAATCGATGAACACCACACTGAACTTCTTCGCCTGCGAGTCGACCTTGAAAGGTCTGATCTCAGCAGTCAGTTCCTTTGCGGTAGAATTCGATATCATGGCCACCTCGCCTCGGTCGTTGAGTTCCATGCGGTCCTTGGCGGTCGATTCGGCCTTCTTCTCCGGATTCTCCAGTGTCGACTGCATCTCCGAAATGCGGGTAATGACCTGCAACAGTTGGAAGTGCAGCGAGTTCAGTTGCTCGCGTCCCTCCATGGTCTGTTCCTTCTCAGCCAGCGAGCCGATAATGGTTGTCATGCGAGCCATAGGCTGGCGCAGATCCTCACTGGTGTTCTTGATTTCCTCGCGCTGGCGTTTCAGCTCGTCAATGACGGTACGCTTGCTTCTCCATACCTTTCTGATCTTCTTGATGCCATAACGCCAGATGGCCAATACCAGGATGGCGATGATGACATATACCGTCAAAGCCCACCATGAAATCCACCAGGGACGGTCGATGGTAATTTCCAGCGTACGTTCCTGATTGCTCACGGCTCCATCAGCACTGACGGCCTTGACGTGCAGCGTATAGGTGCCACTGCTCAAATCGCGGAATCGGACACCATGCAACAGCGCGTCTCCGTTTCTCCAGTCGTTCTCCAAACCTTCCATCCAGTACATGAACTGCAGACGCTCTCCTTGGTTGTAGTTACCTGCTGCAAACTTGATGGTCAGCGTGTTCTGGCTGTTTGCCAGTTCTATCTTGCTTATTTCGTTCAGCGCTGATGTCAGGATGGTGCGTCCGCCATATTCGTGTCCTGTCAGAATCTCTTCCTCGCCGATAAACAGCTGTGTCAGCATGACGCGTGGCAATGATTCCTGGTCGTCCTTTGTACCCTGGCGCACCCAGTTCACACCATAAAGACCTCCGAACACCACTTCACCGTTGTTTTTCGTCAGGATAGCTCCCATGTTGAACTCGTTACTCTGCAGTCCGTCATAGACGCTGTAATTATACAGTCCGTAGGTGAACGTGCCGTCTTCGTGGTCACGCTGTGTTACCACACGGCTCAGACCATTGCTGGTCGATACCCAGATGTTGTGGTTTCTGTCCTCGACGATACCGCAGATGGAGTTGTTGCAAAGTCCGTCCTTTTCCGTCAGGTGACTGACTTCGTCCTTGACGGTATTCAGAATGTTCAGGCCTTCACGTGTTCCTATCCAGATCAGTCCGCGTGTGTCCTCATAAATCTGAGTGATATAATTGTTCGTGAATGTCTGTATATTTGTCGAATTTCCCGTCAGCACCGTCTTTTCGCGCGTCGAGAGGTCCAATATCACGAGTCCTTCTGCCGTACCAATCAGCATGCGGTTGTTCTGTCCGTAGAAGAGCGACGTGATGTTGTTGGTGTTCAGCATACCGTTCTCGCGGGTGTATGCCGAGAAGGTGTCCATCTTCGGGTTGTACACCTGCAGTCCTCCGTTGGTGGCTATCCACAGGTTACCCGACTTATCGCTGCACAGGGCGTTGATGTGGTCGTCGATGAGTGTCTTCACACTGTCGCGGGCTGCCGAATAGATTTTTCCTATGCCGTTTTGAATACGTGTCAGTCCGTTCTGCTTCGAACCCACCCACAGGCTTCCGTCCGGCGTAGTGGCCATGCACGACACCTTGGTGCTGGCCAGCGTGCCGTTATAGCCAATAATACCTTTCGAACCGGTACCGTACCAGATGGTGCTGTCGTTGCCTTGCGCTATGGCGGTGACATCGCCGATGAGTTCGCTGTCGAACTTATAGATGTTGCTACCGTAATAGGCCACGCCCGATTTCTCTGTACCTACCCATAGCAGGTCAGTGTCATCCACGTAGACGCTTTGTATGGCCATGGTCTCGCTGTCAATGCGGCGGGGATTGATGCCGCGTGGCTGCACATTTTCCATTTCGTGCGTATTCACGTTGATGCGGACGAGTCCCGAGCGGTCAGTACCCACCCAGATGTTGCCGTTGCGGTCGCCCGTCATTCCGTTCACGCTATGGTCTACGGCTACGCTGGTCAGTCCCAGCTGGTCGCCAATGGTGGTGTTCCATGTGTTGGCGTTTTTGTTGTATAGCATCAGTGTTCCTTGTCCGTAGAGCCAGATATTGTCCAGCTGGTCGGCAAAGACTTTCAGCGATTTTGTTTTACGCAGATGCTGTTGCGCGATGTTGTCAGTCTGCCATACCGTTTGCTGTTGGCGCATGATGTCGCAGCATACCAGTCGACCGTCCTCGTAGACCAGGATTGCTCCGTCGCGACACTCGTTGATGGAGGTAATGGTGCCTTGGGGAATGCCGTGAGCATCGTTGGTATAGGCAAACGGATAGCTGGTCTGTTGCTGCATGTTATAGGCAATGACACCCTTGTTGGGAATCGATGCCCAGAAGTTCTTGTGCCTGTCTATGAACACGACATTGGGCTTACCCTCGACACCCATGCTGGCATAGATCTGCTTCATGTCGCGCTCGAAACTTTCCGTCTGCGGATGATATACGCAGAACCCTGCCGATGTCTCAATCCACAGGTTGCCGTCCAGCATTTCCTGAATGCTGATGATGTAGCTGTCGGGCAGCGACGAGCCGTCCTGCGAGTTGCTCTGGAAATTCTTGAAGGTGTAGCCGTCGAAGCGGTACAGCCCGGCAGGGGTTCCGAACCACATGTATCCTCGTTGGTCTTTCAGCACGCAGTTAATCTGACTGCTGATGAGGCCGTTGCGGGCATCAAGTGTCTTAAACAAATATACGCCTGCAGCTGTCAATGGCAGTGCCAGCATGAGGACTAACAATATTTTCTTCAGTCTGTTCATATCTTTTTCTTAACTCCTTTAACTTCTCTAACTTCTTAACTTCTCTAACTTCTCTAACTTCTCATAAAACACATGCATATCTGTCGACGATTCCAAGTAGCCTGTTTTCATCATCGACCACCAGCACGTTGTGGATTTTATGTTCGTTCATTGTCTTCTGTATCTCGGCAATCTTGGCCTGCGGACTTACCTTCTTGGGGTTGCGCGTCATGATGTCGGCCACCGTCCTGTCGAAGAACTCAGCCTGCCATTTCTCCATGGCCCTGCGGATGTCGCCGTCGGTAATGAGTCCGCTGATGCGTCCGTCCTTGATGGCTACGCCCAGTCCCAGCTTGCCTTTGCTCACCAGAATGATAGCCTCGCCCAAATGCATCTCTTCCGATAGCAGGGGCAGATTCTCCGTCAGCATCACATCCTGGGCGGTGGTCAGCAGTCGCTTGCCCAACTCGCCTCCCGGGTGGAACTGTGCGAAGTCCTGTGGCTGGAAATTGCGTCGTTCCATCAGTGCCACAGCCAGTGCGTCACCCATGACGAGTGTCGCTGTTGTCGAACTGGTGGGTGCCAGGTTCAACGGACAGGCTTCTTTCTTTACGCTTACATTCAGATGGCAGGTCGAGTATTTGGCCAGCAGCGACTCCGGGTTTCCGCTCATGGCGATGATGGGAATCTCCATGTGGAGCACCATCGGAATAAACCTCAGCAGCTCGTCCGTCTGGCCTGAGTTCGATATGGCCACCACCACGTCGCCTCTCGACATCACGCCCAGGTCGCCGTGATAGACGTCCAGCGGATTGATGAAGAACGACGGGGTACCTGTCGACGCCAGTGTCGCTGCTATCTTCGCTCCGATGTGTCCGCTCTTGCCCACGCCAGTGACGATGACCTTTCCTTGGCACTGCATCATCAGTTCCACAGCACGGTCGAAGTCCTCGTCCATCTTCGGTATCAGGTCCAGCACAGCCTGTGCCTCATCCTTGATACATTGTATAGCGTATTCTCTTACTGTCATTCTTTTTCTTATATCGGTATTCCGCTATTCCGTTATTCCGATTTTCTTTATTAGTCCCTCCAGCTTATCCAGCTCCAGCATGTTTGCTGCGTCGCTCAGTCCCTGGTCGGGGGTGGGGTGCACCTCGAAGAACCATCCTGTGGCTCCGAAGGCCTTCGCTGCCAGTGCCATCTGTGGCACGAATCGTCTGTCGCCTCCCGTCTTGCCGTCCGCACCGCCTGGGCGCTGCACGCTATGGGTACAGTCCATAATCACCGTATCGCAGATGTCCAGCATGTCGGCGATGTTGCGGAAGTCCACCACCAGATTGTTGTATCCCATCATGTTGCCGCGCTCCGTCAGCCACACCTCCTGTGCTCCGGCGTCGCGGGCCTTTTCTACGGGGTATCGCATGTCCTGTCCGCTCAGAAACTGAGCCTTCTTGATGTTCACCACCCGTCCCGTCCGTGCGGCAGCCAGCAGCAGGTCCGTCTGTCGGCACAGGAAGGCAGGAATCTGCACCACGTCCACCACTTGTCCGGCCGGCTCAGCCTGCCAGGCTTCGTGGATGTCCGTCAACAGGCGCAGTCCGTATTTCTCTTTCACATCGCTCAGCATCTGCAGTCCTCTGTCGATGCCCGGTCCCCGGAAGGAACTGATCGATGTGCGGTTCGCCTTGTCGAACGAAGCCTTGAATATGATGTCAATGCCCAGTTTCCCGTTGATTTCCACCAGTTTAGCTGCCACTTCGTCCAGCAGCTCCGCTGATTCTATCACGCACGGTCCGGCAATGAATATCTTTTGCTTCATCAGTTTCAATTATCTTTAACCTTGCAAAGGTACGAATAAGCGAGCAAAATACAAAGAAAAAAACAATTTTTCTTTTATTTTTCTGAATTAATTATTAACTTTGCAGCCGTATAACGAAGAAAACTTAGAGAATTCACCCCATAAAAACCCAGACAGCAATGAAACAGCGACTCATTTGGCTGCTTGCCGCCATTCTGACCCTCAGCGGCACCATGTTGACACTTGCCTCGTGTAGCGACAAGGAAGATACTACCCCGACGCTGACACCCGAGGAACAGTTGAAAAAAGACGTAGTCGGCGCTTGGATAGACACCACAGCCGTAGAATTGTTCGGATACGCTAAGTTCATAGAGCTGCGTGAAGACCAAACGGTGGATCTGGTGATTGTCAAGCCGGTAGATAATGGAGATGGCGTTTATGATGAGAAAGATCTTGTCTCCACATGGAACTACGGCACCTGGAAACCTATACTCAACATGAAGGACCGTTGGAGCGACCCTGGTGAGGAGATAACTCTCAATGCCATTGCCCTTGAAACGAAAACAAAGGACTATGAACAGTTTGGGACTCAGTATGACACGCTGGTGGTTGAGAAAGGGAGTGATGGATTGTTGTGTCTTTTTACAGAAGAAGTAGACATGCTTGCAGAGTTGGATAAGTCCGGCTTTTTGGATGATATGAAGTCGGCAGCCTCCACTCGTTCATTCTGGGATGTACTTAAAAAAACTTTTGATAAAGCAGCCCAAACACTGAAAGAAAGCCTTTTTTCTGCAGCCAAAAATATCGTTACGCTGCATAATACGTTAGGTCATACGGTGTTAAAAGTGATAGAGGGACCAGATTTTGTTAAGATAGACCCCGATCTGTCCGACTGGATGGGAGCAACCTATCCACGAGGCCAAAAGGATGTCAAGATTTGCAACATCTCGATGATGGGCACGCACGACACGTTTACTTACAACATGAGCGGCATTCTGGGGGCTGTCACGGGCAAGACACAGAAGTATGGCATCTCAACACAATGGGCCTTGGGCGTAAGGTGTTTCGACGTGCGTATCAATGAATTGGAACCTGTCGATAAGGCTACCACCGTATTTCAAGGAGGGCATAGTAAACTGGGCATCTATCATGGTCCTATTTCCTTAAACAAGCGACTTTCTTCAGGTATCGAGGATATTGTTGACTGTTTGAAAAAACACAAAAACGAGACAGCCATCGCTATCTTGAAGTTCGAGAACCATGAAAACGAAGAAAACAAGCGCGAAGTTGACAAAATCTTGCAGGAGTATAAGGATTACATCGTCATGGATCCACGTCCCGGACTGACCCTTGATCAATGCCGCGGAAAACTGATTATTATTCAGCGTTATGAGAGTCCTGCAGACATCAGCCATTACATCCGTGCTACCGACTGGCCGCAGTCAGGCCGTGCCTCGTTGGTGTTCAGCGGTAACAGTTCGTGGAAGGAACCCCTCTACGTACAGGATATCTATGAGATACCAAAAGGAAAATCCAGAGACCAGTATTATGAAATAAAAAAGGCAGGGCTGAAGGCATGCTTCGACGACAGTGCCAATCCGCAGCAACCCGGCACGTGGCATTTCAACCACGAATCGGGCTATGTAGGAGTCATCAACTATGCCGTAAATGCCAAAAACATCATACCGTGGATAGAAGATTATCTGAATAAGGATGTGATGAAAGACAAGTGTGCAGGCATTGTTGTCACCGACTTTGTGGGTGCCCATGGGACTTACGATTTTGCCCGCTTCGACTGTACGAAACTGCCAGGAATAGTCATTAGTCACAACACGTCAAACAAATAATAGGAATAAGCTCACACGGTGCCTGTCACACTGTGAGGTCGAAGGCAACCCACACAAACTAACCCCTATAAACCCAAAGAATCCGAGCAACTTCATCGTTGCCCGGATTCTTTCATTTCTCACTTCTCATTTCTCATTCCTCATTTCCGTTCTTAGAACGGACCATACCCCATGCAGCTCGTCGTTCCCAGTGCGGTCAGTGCCGCCGTCAGTGCCGCTATCGCTATGCGAATCACGACTTCCCAAAAATTCTTCTTCATACGCCTAAATAATGTTGATTGTTGAATTTTGAATGTTGAATGGTCGCCTGCGGCGATGAACAATGAATAATTGAGAATTCGTCATTCCACAATCGGCAAAGCCGACCATTCCTCATTCCACATTCCTCATTCAAAAGGTTGCGCCCGTAGGCGCTAACCTTTAAGCTCCCGTTTCGAAGCCGCCGCTTCCGCCGGTGCCCTTGGTGAACACCTTCGTAGTCACCTGGCTGCTCACACCGTCCTTGATGGCGATAGCCTTGATGGTGGTCGTCTCATCGATGGTGAAGGGCTGGGTGTACAGCGTGTCGTTGCTGTCAGGATCGTCGCCATTCTCCGAATAGTAGATGGTTGCGCCGTCAGGACCGCTGATGCTCACCTGGCTGGTCTCCTCGAACGGACTCACACCGCTAATCGTAGGAGCCGCTACGCTGTTCTGCTGACTCTGCGAACCGCTGTTCTGCGAACCGCTACCAGAATTTTCGGTGTTTTCGCCGTTTCCGCTGTTTTCGGAATTACCCGAACCGCTCTGCGAGCCAGATCCGCCCGAGGTGGGATAGCCGTTGCCGGCCTTGGCCTCGGCAATCAGCGCCTGTGCCTTGTCGGTCCATGCCAGTCGGCCGTCCTTGTTCAGCTCCTCGCGGGTGTCGTCGCCCGTAGCCTGCGCCAGCAGCTTCAGCGACTGCACGGCAGGACCGGTCTTGTCGCCCTTCTTCATCTCGCCGATGCTGGCCGAGATCAGCTTGTCGTTCTCAGCGTCGTACAGCTTGATGCTGCCGTTGCCGATGCAGCTCACCTTGAAGATGGCCAGGTTGTCCACCTTGACGGTGTTACCCATCAGAGTCTGCTCACGGGTACACTTCACGAAGTCACGCAGGATACCCTCGATGGTACCCTCGGAGAACGGGGTGTTGTGTTCTGCCATGTGAACAGCCATGTCGTGGATGTTCATCGTCTGCTTGTAACGAACTCGGGGATAGAACTTACCGAAGCTCGCACTCTTGTCGTTGTTGTTTTTTGTAATGTACAGTTCAATCATAATTGTTTAAATTTTTAATGGTTAAAGTTTTGTTTGTTGTTCTCTGTCTCCGGTTAGTTCTTAGTTCCAAGTTCCGAGTGTTATCTGCACCTCTGCAGCGGCAGCAAATTATTCACTTTCACACTATTCACTATTCCCTTAACTTTTGACACTGCGAAGTTACGAAAAAATATTTTGGCATTATCTGTTATGATACATTATTCCATGTTTTTATTCGTTTTTGTCAACTTTTTTATGTAACTTTGCAGATGAAATAAGAAGTTAACTAAAAATTTGAATTTGTATGAATAACGAACATTCAACTTGCAGAGTTTTCGGACGTACGGAGCTTGCCCTTCAGTACTTCCCCCGTCTCTGCCCGGAAGCAGCCTGGCACAAGCTGCGCCAGTGGATCACCATCAATCCCCGTCTCTCACATCTGCGTGAACTGCGTCGTCGCACGTTCACCCCCGCCGAGGTAGATCTGATCTACGCAGAGCTCGGCGAGCCGTAGAATTTTCAGCAGGAGCCTTCCGCTGTCTCGCCGGAGCCTTCAGCCATTGCGCTGGAGGCTATTATTTGTGACGCTATTATAATAGGTAGGAGTCCACTTTTTCAGGGGTAAAAGTCATCGCATCGCCACACTCAGACCTTTAGGTCAGAGAACGTTTTCAGTACACACGAACTTCGAAATATTCATTTATTCAAATATTCAATTACGACAGGAAGGTTTCTGCATTTACCGAAGCAGAAACCATTATTATATTATATATTATATATAATATATAATATAATAAAACATTATACAAATTATAATTCTTTCTATTCCATCCCTAACACACCCTCCCACGGAATTCAAATCACCGAATTTTTGTAAAAACCTTCCTGTCATAATTGAATAAATGAATATTTGAATAAATGAAGATAAAGCCGTGCCCGCATGAGCTTTATTGAATGCAAAAATTATCGACAATGTCAATATTTGAATAAAGGCGGTTGCGTTGCAACCTAAATAAAAAATAAGAAATAAAAAATAAAGAAATTCGGGCTGACGGAGTGGTCGGCCCGAATTTTCTTGTTTAGTGTTTCAGATAGAGCCCGTTGAGGTCGGCGAGGAAGAGCGTGCGGGGGTCGTTGTAGAAACGGACGAAGTCGGACGCTGACAGCTGGCCGGGGTAGGGCGCGAAGTAGTGGTTCGGCCGATTGTGGGCATTGCGCCAGACGAGGACGTAGCTGATGGGGTGACGCTCGAGGACGGGTGCCAGCGCGTGGGTCCACCAGTCGGCGGTCTTCAGGCATTCGTAGCCGGTCTCGGTGAGTGCGGCAGCCTTGTGGTGCTGTCGGGCAATGGCGCAAACCATCTGCAGGTTCTTGTCGAGCGTGGCGGCATAGCGGGCCACCTGCGTGGTGTCGGCATCGGGTGCCCAACAGTAGCAGTCGAGTCCCATGAGGTCGATGTAGTCGTCGCCGGGATAGCGCTCCAGGTATTTTGCTTCGTCGCCGTCGCTCTCGGTGCCTGGGGAGTAGGCGTAGAGGGCATTGATGACGCCCTGCTGACGCAGCCGGTCGACGGTCATGTGCCATAGGGCTTTATACTGGTCGGCGGTGCAGTGGTCTTGTCCCCACCAGAACCAGGAACCGGTGTGCTCGTGCCAGGGGCGGAACAGAACGGGAACGCGGACGCCGTAGGGCGTCTCGAGGGAGTTGAGAAACTGGGCCACGCGGTCGACCCACGTGAGGAACAGCTCGTGCTTCTCGCCACCTTCGAGGACGGAGGCCACGGTGCGTGTCTCAACGTCCCTGAGGGAGTCGGCGACCCACGAGGTGCCGCCACTGAGGGGATTGTCGAGGTGCCACGAGAGGGTGACCATGCCGCCGCGGTCGTAGTGGGCGATGGCCTCCTGGCGGATGCGCTGGAAGGGCACGCCGTCGAGGTTGAGGCTGTCGCCGAGCTCGAGGTGACCGAGGTCGAAGCTGAGCAGGGCAGGGTGGTCGCCGCAGACGCTCTTGACGTCGCTGCGCTGATGGATGGTGGAGTCGTTGGCGTAGTCGGCCTCCCAACCAATGCCATAGACGGTGGCGTCGTGCTGTCCGAAGAGGTAGACGGTGCTGTCGCCCCATGCCTTAAGGTTGGCCAGCAGATTCTCGGTGCGCTGTGTGCGCCCGCTGTCGGCCAACGGGTCGTCGGCCTTTTGAGATTTACTGCTGCAGCTCATCACGAGGATGGCTGCAGCAGTAATAGTAAGCAGATGTTTCATACGAAGGTGTTACAGGGGTGACTTGTCCCAAACGGTCTGCAGGGTGTATGCACTGTTGTCGTCGGTGCAGGCCTTGATCATGAGGGGTACCATGGTCTGGCTGTCGTTGAGCCATTCGCCCGTCTCGTGGTCGATGTAGCCGTTGGCCTCGTTACCGGAATTCTTGGCGTTGTTGTCCCAAACGAACATGGGCAGACCGACCAGATGGGCAGCGCGGCAGACGAACTCGAGGTAGTAGGCACGATAGGCGTTCTCGTAGTCGCTGTTCTTCCAAACGCAGCCATACTCACCCAGGTAGCAGGGGATGTTGTTGTCGATGTACTTGGCACGCAGCTTGGCGAACTGGTTGATGATGTACAGCTCCTCGGCACCCTCGCCGTCCTTGCTGTGTCCCCACTGGGGTCCGTAGATGGCCGAGCCGTCTTCGGTGTAGGGCTGCAGCGTGAAGTTGTAGGGGTCGTAGCAGTGTGCACCGACCATGATGCGGTTGGAGGGATCGGTGGGCAGTACGAGGTGGTCGATGGTGAGGTCGATGTTGGCAGCGTAGCCAGCAACACCAATCCAGCGGTACTCGTTGCCAGCCACTGAACGGATGGCGTCGACAGCCCACTGGTTCCACTTGTTGAGCAGGTCGTATTCTGCATCAGAGCCTCCGCTCCAGTTGTCGCCGGCATGGATCTCGTTGAAGGTCTCGAAGATGAGCTGATCGGGATAGCCGGCAAAATGGGTGGCCACCTGCTTCCAGAGTGTCACGATGAGGGCAGAGTCGGCGGCATAGGCCTCGGGATTGCTGGCCGCATTGCCCAGGTCGGTCTCGAAGGAGTCGTGGTGGGTGTTGAGGATGACGTTCAGACCATTGTGCAGTGCCAGGTCGACGACACCCTGCACCTCGTTGAGGTAGGCTTCACTGATGATGTTGCCGTCGCCCATGTGGTTGGTCCATGTAGTAGGAATACGCACGGTCTTGGCACCGTTGAACATGAGTTTGAAGAACAGTGCATCGCTGGGCGTTGCTCCGTCCCAATAGCCCCACTGGGTGTTGCTGGTGTCGAAGTGGTTGCCGAGGTTCCATCCCCATCCTAAGGTCCGCGTCATAGCCATGGCGTCGTTGTCGGGCAGGTCGGAGGTCTGGAAGGTGACGTTGATGTCCTGATCGTAGGTCAGGTGCTGCGGTCCGACGACGAGTCCTGCGGGTATGTGCACGTCGATGGTGTTGCAGAATTCGAGCGTCTTGGTGATGGTAAGTTCCTTGGAGACGCCGATGACGAGTGCTCGGTCGGCAGGTTCGCCGTTGACGGTGATTTTGCTGGCGTTCTTGGAAGCGAAGCCGATATTCTTGTCGAAGGTCACCTTAATGGTAGTCTGTCCGAAGTAGATGGGCTTCTCGGCAGTCAGACGGGCTTCGACGAGCTGCGGTGCATCAACAGGCGTGATGTCTATTTGTGCATCGGTGTCCTGGCAGGCTGTAGCAACGAGTGCTACAGCTGCAAGAGACAATGTATTGATAATATTCTTCAGTTTCATAATATGAATCGTGATTGGTTATTCAATAGTTACTTTGGTACAGATCACGTTGTCGCCGTTGAGGAGGAACGAGCCGCCCCATCCGCCAGCAGTCGTGATGTGCTCATAAACATACTCTGTGACTTGGAGTTCGATGGCTCCCTTATGCTCTGTCAGATCCCAGTTGCCATCGTTGAAGTCGCAACCCGGGAACGCAGTGTTGGGGGTCCAGTGGCCGTCGACAATCTGGCAGTTCCAAGTGGCTTCCAACGTTGTCAGATAGCAACGGATGAGCGAACCGACCTTCATGCCTGCTGCCAGCAGCTCGGTACCACCGTCGCTGAGGATGTAGGGCTGGTTGCCCCAGTTGTCGGCAACGGCCTCGCCTTCCCAGACAACGGTTTCGGCAGAGATGTAGTGGGTGACGGCAATCTTGGTGATGACGGCCTGTCCCATCATGATCCAGCACATGCCCCAGTCGGTGAGCGTGGTGAGCTGTTCGACCATCGTAGCAGTAGCGGTGAACTCGATGCAGCCGCCGTGCTCGTCGAGGTTGTAGTTGTTGGGGCTGATTTCGCAGGTGCTGCCAATGCCAGCGGCTACACCGGCCTCGAGATGCTCTGCCCAGTGGCCATCGTAGAACTTGACCATCCACCAGCCATCGACAGGCGTGAGATAGACACGGATGACGTCGCCCTCCTGCAGGTTCATATCCTTGAACATGTTGGGGTTGTTGTCGCCGTTGGTGCCCTTACCAATCTCCCAGTTGAAACTCCAGTTCTTGAGGTCGGCAAGACCCGACCACAGAACGGTGGTTGTCTCGGTATTGGGGATGAAGTCGAAGGTATAGGTAATCTCGCCGTTCGAAGAGATGAGTCGAACCTTGGCGCTCTTTCCGGCATTGCCGGGGATACCGACGATGAGCTGGCTGCCGCTGGTCAGTACATACTGGCAGTCGGTGCCATTGATCTGTACACCGGTCAGCTTGTCGCCATTGGCCACAGGCAGTGTGAACGAGTCGCCGGCCTTCATCTCGGTTTCCGCGTCAGGCAGCTCGGTGAAGTAGCAGAATACAGCTTCGTTGATGCTGAGCTCAGAACCCTCGATGAAGGTGCCGTTAGCCAGGTTGAGTTGGGGCTTGCCGCTCTTGCCGTCCATAGGAATGGTAACGGTAATCTTCGTACCGTCAGCGCTGACTTCGAACTTGTCGGCGTCGTTGACGGCCTCACCGAAGGTCACACTCTTGACGAGGTCGAGATTGGTACCGGTAATCTGCAACGGAGAACCGGCGCTGGCGGGATTTACGTTGTAGGCAGTCATGGTGGGCTTCACCAGCGTGAAGGGTACTTCAACGCTCATGCCGTTGGCCATTACCAGGAGCAGATTGCCCTCGACAGCAACGTCGGGCACGGACTTGACAACCACCTTGTCGGCTGATGCCTGAATCTCTCCACCGTCGGGGTTAGCACCGTCGAGGATGGTGGGGAATATCACTGACTGGACGATGTTCATGTCCTTACCACTGATGGTGAGCGCACGACCGGCCTTGACAGGATTCGGCGTAGCCACGCACTCGGTAGGCTTCACGGTAGTCAGGGTACCGGCAGGCACCTCGACGCCCGACTTGCAGACGAGTACGATGTCGCCGTCAGGAGCCTCGGCGGGCAGGGTGAACTTCACTGCCGTACCGTCCTCGGCCATCGACAGGTCGTTGACGCTGACACCTCCGACAGTGACGTCGGCAATGACATTGAAATAGGTACCTGTGATGGTAATCTGTTCGTCAGCCTTGGCCGTGATGTTGCCCAACGGCTCGGCGGTGTTGCGGCCAATCAGGCTGATGACGGTAGGAACACCGATTTCGATGGCGTTCTCGCTCTGGATAATCTGATATTCCACCTTCGACTTGTCGATGACGGTCAGGTCGGCGGTGTAGAACTCCAACTTACCGGTCTTGGCTTCCTCAGGAACGCGCACCTCGATGGCGTAGCGGTCGTGAGAGACGAAGTCGTTCTCGCCGATGATGATATTGTCGGCAAATGCCATCGAGTGGATGAGGTTCAGATAGTCACCCTCAATCTTGATGATGTCGCCAGGCATGGCCGAAGCGGGGATAGAGGTCAGCTCGATGCCCTCCTCGTAGTTCAGCTCGGTCTTGGTGGTGATGCGCTGTCCGGTGTTGGTGACCAACGTGACCAGACCAGGCACGGGACCGTCCTTGGGAACGGTGATGCGGATCTCGCTGGGTACACCAGCCTGAACCACCTGTATGTTGGTGACGGAGATGCCGTCGGGGATGATGACCTCGCTGACTTGGTCGAGGTTGCTTCCCAGGAATCGCAGCTGTCCGCCACGCATGACAGGTGAAGGACCGTAGACGTTCAACGAGACTCCACCCTTATACTGGTTGGTGTCCAGATTGTCGTCGTTGCTGCACGCTGTCAGCGACAGCCCCATGAGGGCCATCACTAACAAGGTGAATACACTATATATCTTTTTCATAATCTAATGCTCATTAAAGGTTATTTATTTGGAACGGCACGGATGTTGTCGATCTTGATAACAGGGTTACACTCGGTACCCGCGATACCTCCGCTGACAACGAAGATGACGAGGCTGGTGAAGTCGCTTGCGTTAAGCACGCCCGACGCAGCACCGCCGCTGAAACCGTATTTGAACTCGCTGATGGGCAGCGTGACGGTAATCCACTCGTCGGCTGTATCGAAGCTACCTGTAGCCTCCCACGGACGATAGATGCCACGGGGCAGCTCGTCGTTGTTGAAGTAGGTGTTGTTACAGCCTGCAGTGACGTTGCCGTAGATGTCCTTCGTACCTGCATTGCCCATCGAAATCCTGGTGACGCCACCAACGATGAACTGCATGGCACCAGCAGCCCAAGGATTAGCCTTAGGAATGCACATCTCGAACTTGTAGGACATGTTGCTGTAGTCGGAGAAGTCGACCAGGTCGGTGAGACGGATACCGTCGCCCTGGTAGTTCTCGGGATCCTGCCAGTTGCCGGGCCAGTATTCGAACGAGAAGTTACTGTCGTTCCAGCTGCCGTCGACGTCCATTGTTACGCTGGGATCGCCCAAGCGCAGGAAGTTGCCCTTCAGTGCAGTGTCGTCGCTCTCGATGACCATATTGTGCCAACCGTGGTTGCCCAGCACGGCACCCGACACAGCATTGGGCGTGTCGAAGTCGAACAGCATGCCACGACTGTCGAGATAGCGGAACGAAGAGTTTGTCGAACCGTAGACAGACTTGACGGTGATCTGACCCTCTGTGGTGCACTCAGGAACGACGATGGTCATCGTGCTGCGTGACTCGTTGACGCTCTTGATTTCGGCCTCTTTGCCATCGGGGAAGAATACCTGCAGGGGTACGTTGGGATCGTCGATGAAATAGCTGCCGTAGATGGTGGCAACAGAGCCGGGAGCAGCGTATTCGCACGACATCTGCGAGACGACGGGCGCCGGAATGACGACGTGGAAGTCGTAGGACAGCGTGTCGTGACCCGTGGTAATCAGGTAAATCTTGTCGCTAACGACATCGGGAATGGCACTTGGAATCTGGACAATCAGCGTGTTCTCGGTGATGAAGCTGGTGTTCAGAATGGCCTTCTTGTCGTTGAAGTAGATCTGCTGGATGCTGGTGAGATTGGCACCTACCAGGCAGATGTTTGCCTGCGGATAGGCCTGTACGAGCAGCGAGTCGCCGGCACTGGCACTGGCAGGACGAATGTAGTAGATGGTGGGTGTGCCATCGGTCGATTTATACTCGTCGGGCTGGTCTTTACATGACTGCAGCGAGAAGCATGTGGAAGCCATCAGGGCTGTCAGTAGAAGACTGCTTATTTTATGATAGTATTTCATGTCTGTAAATGCTTTAAAGGGTTAGAACGAGATTCCGCTTAAGTCGTAGTCTTCGGGAGCCTCCATCAGCAGTTTGTTGTAGGAGATGTCGGCAGAAGGCAGAGGAATTGTGAAGCTTCGGTCTGTCACGTTAGGAGCAGCAGTGGTGTTGTTGTAGAAATGCTTGGAAGGATCTACGTTGAAGGCACCGCTCTCGTAGTAGTTCTTGTACAGGTCGTTCAGCGCATAGTACTCGTTGCGACGCTGGGCCTTGATTTCGTTGATGGCACCCTGTGGGTCGTAGTAGTAACGACGTACGAAGTCGTACCAACGGTCGCCTTCGCAAGCCAGTTCCAGACGACGCTCCTTCCAGATGTCGTTCCACGTGATGGAGGTGGGATACTCGTAACCCTTGACCGAGCGGTGGCGCACCTGATAGAATGCATCGAGCACCTTGGGATCGCTTGAAGAAGAGTTGTTGCCCATAGCAGCTTCGGCATAGATGAGATAAACGTCGGCCAGGCGGAGGATATGCGTGTAGAGGGCATAGGACATACGACCGGCAGGGCTGCCGTAGAAGCGGGTGTGGTCGGCATTGTTGCCATAGAGGTGCTTCACCTCGTGGGCACCCGTGGGACTCTCCCACTGGCCAGGGCCAGGATGTCCGGCAGACTCGTAGCCGCCATAGACATAATTCAGAATCTCGAAGCCTCCGCAGTCGGCATAGAAGTAATCGTAGTGGTCGCCTACCATCATGAGGGTAGCCTTACGACGGTCGTCGACATTCTGGCGGGTTGTGCTGAGCGCATTCTCGTTGAAGGCATCCTGCAGGTCGACAGACGGGCCTCCCCAGCCGCCCCAGCAGTCACCATTCTCGTCGAAGCCCTCGATCATGAGGTCGCTCTGGAAGGTGTTCTGGCAGGTCCAGTGTGCACCCATGGTCCAAGCCCACGAGAAGAGTGCCTCGTCGGAGACGTTGTTCTCGCCACGGAAGATGTCAGCATAGTTCTCCATCAGCTGGCGTCCGCTGTTCTCGATGACGTCGAGAGCCAGAGCAGCAGCCTTGGCCAGGTCGTCAGCATTACGCTGGTGAGCGGTACAGGTGATGTAGCTGTAGGTTCCGGGGTTGTAGGTCGTGTTGCTCTCGCTGAAACCGGCTTTGGTCAGATAAACCTTGGCCAGCAGTGCCTTGGCACAGTACTTGTCGATACGTCCGGTATTCGTGGGGTCTTTCTCGGGGAGCAGCTCGATGGCTTTCTCCAGGACCTTGATGATATACTCGTAGACATTGCTGATCTTGGCTTTGCGCAGACTTGTCGACTGCTGGCTGTTGATGGTAGCCGTAGGATCGTGAATGATGGGCACAGCACCAAACGAGCGTACCATGTAGAAGTAAGCCATAGCCTTCCAGGCGAGGCATTCGCCCATGGTGGCATTCTTGACAGCCTCCGAGGCGCCCGTGGCATTCTTGATGTTGTTATACACGGTGCTGGCATGGGTGTTGACAGCCCACAGCGAGGCACTCATGTTGGCCAGGTCGGCGTCAGAGCCGTCCAGCGTGAATGTCAGATAGGGAGACGAGCCCCAATAGTAGTTACCTGACATGACCTCACCAGTCTTGAAGAAACCACGCTGGAAGTCATACCAAGGCGAGTTGTACAGGTAGTTGACACCTGCACGGCATTGAGCATCGGTGCTATAATAGTTGGAGGTATCATAGCCGTCTTCTGTGGGTCTGTCCAGATAGTCATCACAAGATGACAATGCCAGTCCCATCAGCGCCATGCATGCTATAGATTTGATATTATATAGTTTCATAGTTTATACCTTATTATATATTAGAATGATACGTTAAGACCAAATGAGTAGACCGTCGGTGATGGGTAGCGGCCATTGTCGAGGCCGTAGACGTAACCGTTGGCGTCGGCTGTAGAAGCACCGACCTCGGGATCGTAGCCCTTATACTTTGTGATAGTCACCAGGTTCTGGATGTTGCAGTAGATGCGGAGATTGTCCAGATACAACCTCTGAGCCCACTTGCGAGGCAGCGTATAGCCTAAGGTGATATTCTTCAGGCGCAGGTAGCTGCCATCTTCCACATAGCGGTCGCTGATGCGGCGGTTGTTGTTCGGGTCGTTCAGACGAACGGCAGGCAGATCGGAAGGATTGACCACCTGTACGTTGTCGATATCGTCGTACCAGTTCCATACGGTACCGGCATTGTTGCCAATGTAACCATTCGAGTAGTCCTTGTTAGGATCGATGGCTGTGATGACCGAGCGGTCCTTGACCGTTGCAGCCTGATTCTGCCATACGCTGTTCATGCCGTCGAGCTTCATGCGCAGGTAGTTGAATACCTTGTTGCCGTAAGAGCCGTTGATGAAGACGGTCAGGTCGAAATCCTTATAACGGAAGGTGTTGGTCCAACCGAAGGTGTACTTCGGCATGGGGTTACCAATATAAGTACGGTCGTTCTCGTCGATGATACCGTCGCTGTTCAGGTCCTTGTACTTGATATCGCCCACCCATACGGTGTTGTAGCGGTTGAAACCAGCATTGTTATAAGCAACGGGCTTGGCGCTGGTCTCGATATCCTCCAGGCTGGTGTAGACACCGTCGCAGACGTAGCCGTAGAACTGGAACAGCGGCTGGTCGACGTCACTCTTCGACACGATGTCGGACCACATGCCGTAGCCATAGATAGAAGCAGAGGCTGTACCTGCCAACTCCTTCAGCTTATTCTTGTTCCAAGAGATTTCGAATTCAGAGTCCCAGGAGAAGTCCTTGGTAGAGATGGGGTGGGTGTTAAGGGTGATTTCGAGACCGGTGTTCTCGATCTTACCGTAGTTACCCCAGGGTGCTGCGAGGGCTGACGAACCGTTACCGCTGGTTCCCATGTATGAGGGCAGCTGCATCGGCATCAGCATGTCGTCAGAAATCTTCTTATACCAGTCGATGGTCAGGTTGAACTTGTTGTTCAGGAAGCCCAGGTCGAGACCGATGTTGGTCTGTTCCTGCTTCTCCCAGTGGATTTCGCGGTTGGCAATACGTGCCGGACGCTGCGAGGTGCCCAGACCAGACTCCATGACGGAGAGGTCGGAAGCCCATTTGCCACCACCGATGTTCGAGTTACCAGTCTGACCCCAACCGATGCGGAGTTTACCATTGGAGAGCCAGCTCTCAGCAAACTTCTTGATGAAGGCTTCGTTAGAGAAGCGCCAAGCACCAGCGAAGGAGTGGAACGAACCCCAGCGCTTGTCGGGACCGAAGTTTGAGCTACCGTCACGACGGAAGGTGTAAGTCAGCAGGTAACGATCGTCGAAATTATAGGTTTCACGCGTGAAGAACGACGACATGGCGGCAGAGCCGAAACCAGAGCCGATCTGAGCCTCACCAGTTCCTAATGCCGGATTCTGGATGATGTTGGCAGGAAGGTCGGTGTTGAAAGCACTGACATAGTCCCATTTGCTCTCCCAGCATTCCTGACCAATCATGGCCGAGAAACCATGCTTACCAATCTGACCAGTGTAGGTCAGGTAGTTCTTGATCTGGATAAACTGTCCGGTGGTCTTCTGCAGACGAGCCTGGTTCTGGGCCTTGGTCCAGTTACCCAGGTTGACTGTGGGCTCGAAGGTAGAAGCACGGTCCCAGTTGAAGTTATAACCCAACTCGGTATGCCAGACAAGTCCCTTGATGAAGGTTACCTCACCGAAGATGTTACCGTTCAGCAGGTTACGTCTGTAGCGGTAGTCGTTCATCAGTGCCAGGGCAACGGGGTTGGGGTTGCTCATACCCTCACGGGAAACAGAAGTGTAGCCGCCTTCAATGTTATAGATAGGCTGGTAGGGCGGGGTAGTCAGCGCGTAAGTGATGACACCTTCGTCCTGGTCGGCCTTCAACAGTTTTTCAGAGGTGTGCGAATAGGTGGCGTTCAAACCAAGCTTCAACCACGGCTTCAACTGGGCGTCGAGGTTGACACGGGCACCGTTACGCATGAAGTTCGAACCGATGATGGTACCATCCTGGTTCATGTAGTTGGCGCTGACATAGTATTTAACAGCATCTGTACCGCCTTGTGCACTCACCTGATGCTGGTGCTGCAGGGCTGTGCGGAAAATGGCATCCTGCCAGTTGGTACCCTTGCCTAAAAGACTGGGATCGCTCAGCGTCTCGTCCTCAGTGGCACTGCCTTGGGCTACCATGTCGTTATAATACTCGGCAAACTCACGCAGGTTCAGCATATCGATGCGCTTGCCCTGACGCTGCCAAGCTACCATGCCGTCGTACGAGAACTTGGCCTCGCCCGTCTTACCATGCTTGGTAGTGATGAGCACGACACCGTTAGCACCCTGTGCACCATAGATGGCGGTGGCCGAGGCGTCCTTCAGGATTTCCATGCTGACAATGTCGTTCGGGTTGATGGTAGAAAGGGGCGACACGGACGATACAGAACCGTTACCCAGACGGTCGCCCAGACCTACCGATGCACCTGATGAATTGGAGTTGTTCCAAATCACACCGTCGATGACGTAGAGAGGTTCAGCACCAGCATTAATGGTGGCTTGACCACGCACGCGAATAGAGGTGGAAGAACCAGGAGCACCTGAGGTAGCCATAGAGGTCACACCGGCTACACGTCCGGCAAAGGCCTGGTCGAGGTTGGTGATGATAGATCCCTTCATCTTCTTCTCGTCCATGGAGCCCGTAGCACCTGCCAGGTCGCTCTTCTTCATCGTACCATAACCTACAACGACAACCTCGTCGAGCATCTTCTTGTCTTCCTCGAGGGTAATTTCGTAGTTGGAACGACTGTCAATCTTGATTTCCTTCGTGAGGTATCCGATGTAGGACACGACGATGGTCTGACCTTGATTGACACTTAGCGTAAAGTTACCATCGAAGTCGGTGGCGACACCGTTCGAAGTACCCTTTACAACTACACTGGCACCAATGACGGGACCCATAGCGTCCGACACAGTACCTGTAATCTTCTTCGCCTGTTGTACCTCATTGGGCAGTGGGGAACTGCCCTCAGCGGCATACATTACGGGCGAATAGCCCAGCAGGGTTATTGCGCATAATCCCGCCAGCAGAGAGTTTTTTCTGCAATTTAGATTCATACTTTGTCTGTTAGTTAATAGTATATTATATTATCATTGTCAGTTTGACGTTGCAAAGTTAATACTATTTTTTGAATAACAGCAATACTTTTTTACTTTTCTTTGATACTTTTATAAAAACGAAATAATAAAAAAGCTTAAAAACCGCCGTTTTTAAGCTGAATTTCGTCCAAACAAGCTTTGCTTGTTAATCGTCAACTTCTAATAAATGGCCTTGATTGTCGAATTTCATGTCAAGGTCGCTCGAGAGCATGATCTTGAAGCCATAGGACTTACGGCTAATCATAAAGACAGCCTCGTCGGGATAGTTGGCCTTGATATGTTGTGCGATAGTTGAGGGTATGAGCGAGTCAGGGACTCCCGTTCTCTTGCGGCTTACACGCTTCCACTGGCCGGAAGGTTCAAAGTCAATCTTTGTGCCGTCGTTGAGCCAAACACTATATTCTCCGTTTTCATCGTCGCCCATCTCAGTGAGAACGACAGACGACTCAGGAAAATACTGGCTGATAAACGTCTTTGCCGAAGACGGGATGTCATGTTCGGCACACGCTATCAACAGGAGGGAAAAAATAAAATATAATACTCGTTTCATGTGTCACTCTTCATTGATTACATTTGCTATCTTGCCGGCGTTCATGCTGCGGGCACTGGCGTCGAAAATCTCTTTGTAACGGCCACCCTGGCGGTAAACTTCCTCTGGAGAACCGCTTTGTGCTACGCGGCCCTGCTCCAAAACATAGATGCGGTCAGCATCGATAATCTGACCGATGTTGTGAGAGATGATGATGACCGTGCGTCCGCGCTTGATGGCATCAAGGCTGGCCTTGATCTGCTCAGTGGCAATGGCATCGAGGCTGGCGGTAGGTTCGTCGAGGATGATGACCGTGGGGTTCTTGATGAACATGCGGGCAATGGCGACACGTTGCTGCTGGCCACCGCTGAGTCGCAGGGCACTGCTCTCGAAACCCTTGGGCAACTGCATCACCTGGTCGTACAGGAAAGCCTGCTTGGCGGCTGCCACGACATCATCGTAGGTAGCCTGTGGATTACCATATCTGATGTTTTCCTCGATGGTTCCGTCGAAGATGTGGTTCTTCTGCATGACCAGCCCTACGTGTTCGCGTAGCCAGCGGGTGTCCCACAGCTGAAGTGGAGTGCCGTCGAGCGTAATTGAGCCGCTGTCGGCGTGGTAGAACTTGTCGAGCAGGTTGACAACGGTGCTCTTGCCCGCTCCGCTCAATCCCACCAGGGCTGTAATCTTGCCGGGTTCAATACATATGGACACGTCGTGCAGCGCCTTGACGCCGTTGGGGTAGGTGAAATCGACGTGCTGCAGTTCGAAGCGGCCTTTTACCTCGTCAGGATGGTAGTCGCCGCTATCCTCTACATCCTCTTTCCCTTCGAGCAGGTCAAAGAGACCTTCGGAGTAGATGATGGCGTCGTTCAAGTCGTCATATATACGGTGTAGCTGTCGGATTGGGGCGCTGACATTGGCAAAGAGCATGACGTGGTACATAATCTTTCCGATGGTCATTCCCGGATAGTCGATGAGTACGAGGTATGCTGTCAGGATGATGACAAGTACGGTGCCAATCTGTTCGAGGAAACCTTTCAGTCCGGTAAAGAAGTAGCTCTGTTTGCGTGTCGACAGTTGTAGGTTCGTCACATTGTCCTGCACACCTCCTAAGCGCTGATCCTCTATTACCTCACGATTGAACGACTTGATGACGCTAATGCTCTCGATGATATTCAGAATGTTCTGACTGACAGCCTGTTGGCCGTCGAATATGCCGCGCCGTCCGGCTCGCATGCGCTCAGCCTGAATATAGGTTACATAGAAGTATATGGGCACGATGAACAAAGCCACCAGACCCACATAGACATTGGCCATAAACATCAGTATCAGCGCCAGCACGGCACTCGTCAGCAACGGCAAAATGTCGATGAAGAAGCTGTTGACAGCCCGGCTCGTACTAGTTACACCCTTGTCGATGCGCGACTGCAGCCGACCGGCCTCGTTACCTGAAGTAGTGAAGAAAGCCATGCGGAAAGACTGCATGTGATGTACTACCTGCGTAGTGAGATCGCGACTTACCAGAATGCGCATGCGCTCACCATAGTAGCGGCGGAAGAAGTTGACGATGGTGGCCAACACCTCTTTACCCAGAAGTACGGCACTGACGATGAGAAGCACACGCATGGCATTGGTCCATTCAAGGCTAGGCTGCTGGTCGAGTACGTTAATGGCGTCTACGGCACGGTCGAGCACAATGGCATTGACCTGTGCCAGCAGCGAACCTACCAGCGTCAGCACCAATGTTACCACCAGTAGCCAGCGGTAAGGTTGCACAATCCGCAAGACATGAATCAGTAGATTTCCTATGCCCATTCCTTTCATGTTAGTAGTTTGTTTATAAGTGAGCTATTTGCGTATACCAAAGTCCTTGCGCGATTCATCATTGATGATGCGGCTGGCCTTAGAACCATCGAAACCAGTGGGTGCGATGATGAAATCGGGCACATTGAAAGACAGGAAACGATTCCGATAGAAGCGTCGGGGATTTCGTTGCGGCAGCATAAAGGCCTTGCTGACACGACCCTTGGAGTCGATGTGACAGAAGTAGGGCCGCGTAAAAAGACCGTCGTCGCGACGGGAGCTCACCAGGAGCCAGCGCGAGTTGGTGCTCCAGTTGTGGAACGATTCTGTATCTTCGGAGTTCGCTTCTGTCATCGGGCGGCTTTCTCCTGTTGAGAGATTGAGTAGCCAGAGATCGGCCTCATGGTGCCAGATGCTGAACTGTCCGTAGTCGGATAGTGTGTAACAGAGAAACCGTCCGTCGTACGAGGGACGGGGGAAAGAAACCGACTGGTGCTGAGAAGCAGCATCGACGATAGTTTCTATCTCGTTGCCGAAGCGCCCCGTCGCAGGATCGAAATTGACGCGACAGAGATTGTAACGGATGGAGTCGAGCTCGTGACTACCCTCGGGGAGGGCGCGGGCTGCACAGAAATAGAGCGAACGACCATCGGCAGAGAAGACGGGATAGGTTTCATAGATGGAGTCCTGCTTGAGCAGGGGCGACAACAGCAGCTCGTTCTTCTCGACGTCGTAGACCTGCAGGTCGGAGGCGGTATCGAAGACCTCGATGCGGTTGCGGTCAGCGTTGTGGAACAGCTGACTCGTGGCATTAGTGGAATAGGCGATATAGCGTCCCGACGGATGCCAGTAGGGATAGACACAGAAACCGAGCGTCTGGTCGGTCTTGGTGTTGTAGGCAACGAGAGGGCTGTCGTTGTGTCGCAACAGGGTGGCGCCATGTGGGCCACGGATGTGGAGACTCATGTCAGCAGGGTTGCCCCGATTGAAACTATGGCAGTTGACACAACCTTCGAACTGTGTATTCTCGATCAGCGGACGCTCGTCGAACGAGGCGAGATCGCGTTCGTAAATGCCCATCTTGCTCCATACCTCGTAGCCTGGTGCGATGAGACGGTAGCAGATGCCGTAGTCGATGCTATCAGGACTCACGTAGATGGAGAACGGACGATAGGTGTGCCAACCATCAGTATATTTGGCTGATACGGTGACTATGAGTGAGTCGCCACGATTCTGGGCAAGCAGCGCGTGCCAGTCGTCAAGGTCGAAATCGACCGATTCTTCGCCCTGACAATGTATGTTGTTTCCGTGCTTATCGGTAATGACGGCATCTATACGCGATGCCGTCTCATCATACATGTTGAAGCAGAGAGGAGCGATATTCACGGGAATGGTAACACCGATGTAGTCGGGATAGAGATGAGGCAGAACAATCTCCTGCTTGGCCCCACTGACGGTTTCGGTGCAGGCCAGCACGGTGAAAGAGGCAAGCAGTAGGAGGAAAGAAGTGAGAACTGTATATAGATTCCGTTTCATTGTTGCGTAGAGGTTTGAAGTAGTAATTTGGCATAATTCTCACGGTCGCCCGTCAGAATATAATAGGCCTTCAGATATTCCAAGGCCAGAAGATTGTCCGTGTTACAGGCATAGAGGCCCTCGAGCATTTCGGGCGTCACATGGTCGCTGAAGTAATAGTCTTCATCGCAAACCATCTGGCGCAGGCGTCCGTATTCAGGATGTTTGGCTATTGCTTCCTCATTGCCCAACAGCGGTAGTGTCTCGTTAGCCCAATCGCGATAGAAAAGTGTCTTTTGGAGCGCCATCAGGTATTTGCGTGCCACTTCGTAGCTGCCAAGAATCAGATTGGTCTGAGCCAGCCGTTTGTAGCATCGGCCACTTTTCTGGAAGTCGAGTATGGCTTCCTGCGCCTCGAAAACCGTACGCTGGGCAACAGAAATCATTCCCAACTGATAGTGCACCTCGGCTGTAGGCAGTGGACTGGTAGCATCGCTTTGGACATCAGGCAACAAGCCTGCAATACCATTCTGGTTGTAGTCGAGGAGGTGGTTGATGAGTTGGCCGTGCATGGCTAAAGCCAGATTCTGGACCGTTACACCAATCTGATTGTTCGGTTTTTCGGTGTTGATGGTTTCCAAGATGCGGTTCCATTGCTGGTGCCGCGCCATGAAATCGTATTGCATCACTTTCTCTGCCTTGAAATTGGCGCTTTTCCAGATAACAGTTCCCATGATGGCTGCCACCAGAAGCACAGAGGGGACGGTTCTGATGATCCAATTTCCTTTGGAAATGGTATCACGCAGAACCGTCCCCGTGATGCGGACGAGGAATGGCAGAATGACGGCAGTTACCCACGCCACATATAGCAGGGTAGGGAATACCGTCGGGTAACGATAGTAATGGCTGCCACCCCAGGCAATCCAGTAAAGTATAAAAAAGGCGATAATAATCATTATACGGCGCACCCATCCGTCTGGCAACCGGACAAGTCCCCAAACGGCGAATTGTGTGAACAGCACTGCCCATATGCCTCCTAATAGCGCATGCTCGTCGAGCAGGAAAATCCATAGCAGGAACGAAGGTACAAAGCTAAGTCCATAGAGCCACCCCCATTTGGCCAGACGGAGCGTCAGCAGCTGCACCAGCGAGAGCAACACGGCAATGATGGCAGCCCCCACCCATGCAAACTGGAAGAACTGCGTACAGAATCGCCCCAGCAGGTCGGCTACGCCCCCAGGCATTCGGATGATATCCCACACGTAGTTGCTGTCGAAGAGAAACAGCTGGTACTGCTCCTGATAATGCAGGTGGTGTGGGTAAGCCAATCCGAAAAATAGTAGTACCGCCACCCCAAACAAGAGTGTGCAAAGCGCTTCGCTAATGTGGGAAGTGAGATGATGCTTCATGCGGACTATTTGTCAAATACCTTTGCGAACTCAGCAACGCTGGTGTGAACCGGTTCAACCATAAACTCCGGACGGTTATAGCACTTCAGCCGGAAAGTGTTGTCCTCGGGGTCTTCCTGCGGCAGCATAAAGGCCTTTTCTGCTTTCCCGTTGTTGAAATACGAGATATAGATACGGCTGAAGTTGCCGTCGCCGCGACGACTGGAAACCATAATCCAGCGTCCGTTGCTCGACCAGGTGGGGTAGCTGTCGGCAAACCCTTCGCTGTTAAGCCCCCGAAGATCGAGGAACTGCGGGTTTTCTTCGTCGAGTGGCATACAGAATATGTCGCCATCGATGTGACGGATGTGGAAACAGCCATATTGTCCCCGTGCAAACAGCAGATAGCGCCCGTCGGGACTGACGCGTGGCAAGGTGGCACTCTTGTCTTGTGAAGCGGCATCGTAGACGAGTTCCTCGTCGCCGAAGTGGTGTGTAGCCACGTCGAACGAACGACGATACAAGTTGTACTGCACCTTCGGATAGGTTGTGCGGATATCCTTGCCGTTCATCTCTTCAGGCAGCGGAGCAGACTTGCAGTAATAGAGCCATTTGCCATCGGGCGACCAGGTGGGGTAGACCTCCAGCAACGTAGAGTCGTTCGAGACGACACTCACCGAATCGGTCTCTACATCGTAGAGTATCAAGTCGCTGGCTTCGTCGTATACCTCGATTTTATTGGGGTTCAGCGTGTGGAATCCCTGTCGTGTCCTGTTGGTCGAGAAGGCAATCAGTTTGGCAGTAGGATGCCAAGCCGGATAGACACCCGACGAAATGGTGTAGTCGCGCTTCAGATTGACCTTTTTCACCTTGCCGTCGTTCACAATCACAGTGGCTGCATTCGAGAGACGCACATGGAAGAGCATGTTGTCGGTCTTGTAGTTCTGATAGCTGTGACAGTTGATGCATTGGCCTATCCTGTTGTCGTTCATGGTAATCTCGTTGTTGAAGATCTGCGCCTCTTCGAAAGTGGTGATGTTACGCTGGGCAATCTCCATAGAGGTCCATGCGACGTATGATGGTTCGATGAGGCGGTATGACACATATTCGTCGATAGGCTGTTCGGCCACATAGATGACAAACGGGCTGAACGAGAGCCATTCGCCGTTTTTCCGTCCCCAGACCTCAACCTTCATGCTCTTGCCCTTCGACGCAGCGAGCATCGTGTGCCATTCTTCCTCAGGTATTTGGACCTTCAAACCCTTACCATACGTCTGTTGCTGGCCATCGGGTGTTGTGATACGTGCCACACATGCTTCGTACTCGTCAGCCGGAAGCATGAAGTTCAGCGGTGCAATATTGCACGGCACGGTGACATCGCAATAGTCAGGGAAGATGGCTGGCAGACAGCGTGCAGCACGACTTGATGAGGGCACGTCGGGATGGTTCGTACACGACGTGAGCAGCACCATCGCAACAGCCAGAAGCTGGAAATAGGAATATAAATATTTTTTCATGATTTTCTTATGATGCTACTTCGTGACCAACATTTCTTTTTATAATAAAATATTTTCTTCCGAAGATGTTGTACCACCAATAGGTGTCTCCATACTCTTTACGCATTTCTTCACTTACTTTATCTAGTTTCATGCCAGACTTTGCCAGATTTTCTAGGGTTATCCAGAACTTTTTATAACGCTCGTACACAGAATAATTAACAGGAAGCATCATACGCTTCTTTTCAGGAGCCTTGTCCATGAATAGGATATAGGCTTCCATCGCATGTAAAGGGAATTGCTCGTTCATGTGCAATTGTATAAAGTTGCGCAACGATTCCCAAAAACGCCGTGAGTCGCAACGCATCATGGCATAGAACAATGCCTGTTCTGATGCCACTTTGCTGTTGGATTCGTACCAAAGACTGATGTTGTTGACAATATAGCTGTCGCTATTCTCAACACCTGTGATTTCGTCAGGATAGCAGGCCATCAGTTCCTTGACGTTTTTCGTGACGGGAGCCGGTTGCCAGTCACCATAGAACGGCATCTTGTGGATGAGCGTCGTATAGCGCTCCTGCAGCTTTTTGTCGCCGCACGCCAAGGCACAGCGTGCAAGCATCTTCAGGTAGAAGGGCGAGAAACCGGCCTGTATGGCATTCTCGTAACTCAGACGGATGGATTCGTTCATCATGCCGTAGTTGTAATAGACCAATGGTGATGCAATGTCCAGCAGACTGACGTGCAGCGAATCGGGATTGTAAATATCGACAGCATCGTTGCCCACTTTAAAGGAACGGTCGAGCAGACCGCCCTCATTTATCAGGGCAACATTCTTGATAAATACCATTGTGGAGGTCGGCTTCTTATTTATTTCAGCCATCTGAATGACCTTCTTCCAATTGTCGTTGCACGCAAGGCGCACCATGCGCATCTCGTCGATGTAGTTCTTGTCGTTGTACATGAGCGACGAGGTGAAGACGATGCCTGCAATGCAAGAGGTAATAGGTAAGAGGATAGAGGTGAGTGAATATACTGTGGCAGAACTATTCTCTAACCACTTACCTCTACCCACTATCTTCTGAATTAATGCAATGAGCACCGTGACGGCTCCCAGCACCCAGAAGGGTAGGGAGAGGCGCGGACTATTGTCGATGGGGGTGATGAAACGCGGGAATCCTGCCATCACGACGTCGTCAGCTCTCAGATACGAATAGAGCTGCGTGTGGCAGATGCTGGTGATAGCAATGAGCAGGATGATGCCCAAGAGCTCGCGCCAGCTGGGTTTTCCGAAAAGTATCAGACATGCGACGAAAAGCAAAGCAAACCATCCCAGCACGGGATAGGTGCATACGCCCAGCACATACCAGGCCAGATGCCATTTGCGTGGGGTCGAACGTGCTGCCCACAGGAGCAGCAGCATCGTCAGGTAACCGACCGATTGCGAGAACCAATAGCCTCTGACGGGGGAGATATATACCCAATATCCCAGATCGACCATTGATGTGAGCAGGCAGGCTACAGGCAAGAGCATCAGTGCCGAGGCACTTCCCTGTAACCGGAATGCTTTCGCACCCACACAGAATATCAGCAACCAGATAGCCACCAGTACAGCCGAGCCTAACTCCGGCTCCACAAAAAGTTGTGTCAGCCATGCTCCCACATACCGCATCAGACCGAAGGGCTTAGACATGAGTGTGTGGAAGAAGGGTGTTCCGAAGATGAATTCAGAACGGTCGTGTGCGGTATAGAATACTTCTTGATTGAGATATAAGATGTAAACGACGAACCCCACGAAAGCCAACAGGCTTACATATAGGATGATATTAAGAACTTTACTTGTTTTTTCCATTTTTTTTGGCATAAAAGGCTGACCCATTAAATTGGGTCAGCCTATTATTGATTATACTATATAGGAAGGATTATTCCTCATAGTAAACAGAGTTGACAATAGGATTACCAGATTTGAAAATGAACTGAAGATCTTTTCCTTCGCCACCGTTACCCTTAGCACAGGTTTTGGCTATTTCCTCAGTAATCTGGATCTCATTTGGACCGTCATTAATTGGAAGATCATCATAATATGTAGCACTCCACCAACCGTTATTGACTAACATTGTACAACCTTCTGCGCTTGATACATCAAGGATGAGAGTCTTGAAGCCAAAGTAAACGTCATCAGGAATAGTGGGGAAATGTTGAGCTTCGGTCGAGCTGAAACGCATAGCTGCTCCTGCCCATGCACCGGGCTGGAAGGGAACCTGATCGGGGAAGTTAGCCACATCACCATAGATCCAGAACTTCTGCAGCGGATCGGTGATTTCCTGACACTCAATAAAAGCACTATCCTTCAGCACGGTACCATCCGGGCAAAGAGCAGTAAGAACTACCTTGTGCTTACCAAGCTTCATCTTCTTTGTAGCGAAGTTTCCAATGAACTCCTTACCACCAATGTCCCACTTTGCGTTGACGGGAGCTGAGGTCTGACAGGTAATGACATTACCGTTCTGGCCACTTCCAGCCTTGTCAACAGTGATCTGTGTCTTGTTATGGAGTTCTTCTGCAGAAATGCTGCCAGCATTGCCGATGTCCTCATGTGTGGGATCGCAGGCCACCAAAGCACTTGCTGCTACCAAAAGCAAAAATATCTTTTTCATATTGATTACTTACTTATTTTATTAATATATTACTTTATATGTCCACTCTTCCGCAGGAGTATCATTATCCCATCCCTTGTTCTGCTTCATCTTACCACTCATCAGGGTAATCTGAGCCTCAGGCTTCGGCAGGAAACCGTTGGTGTCAGCGTAACGCTTAGCCCAACCGGCAGATGTCATGTGCTCCAAAGAACGCTTGGCGCTCTTCTGACCAAGGCAGACTATCTGCTTACCCTTCTGAGCCTGGAGAGCCTGGGCTGCTAATGAGTTCGTTCCAGAGTCGATACCCGACCAGCGACGCAAATCGTTGAAACGGAGACCTTCCATAGCAAACTCCCAGCGGCGCTCGTCCTGAAGGGCCTTCCAAGAGTAACCAGTCAGAGGCACACCTGCACGAGCCTGAACCTGATTCATGAACGAAGCATCACCAGTGAGCTCGGTCAGCATCAGCAGCACGTCAGCATAACGCATCAGGTAGAAATCCTCGAAGTGGTCACCCTGCTGCTTGTTGTCCAGTGAACTTGAAGAGTAACCCTCGCACTTTGACCACCAAGAATCGTTGTCGGCAGCGCAAGCGTCCAAGTTTACATCAGCATACTTCTTACAAGCATAGCCAGACTCCTCGTTGTCGTCCTTCTCGTAGGTATAGGATTCGAGCTCGTTGTCGAGGTCGATGAGTGAACCAAGCTTACGGATATCGGTATAGCCACCAGCGCGCTCAGCATCTGTCCAGTCGTCCCAGATATTGCATGAAGGAGTACCCTGACCCCAACCCTGGTTGAACGGATAAGTCTTATCGCGCTTACCATTATCGTTAGAAGCACCATTACGCAGGCCCCAGAAGCAAGACAGGTAGTTAGAGTACATACGCGGGTTGTTGTAAGTACCGCCGATAGCCCACTTAGAGGCATTCAAGAACTGAATCTGGAAGATTTCCTCCGTGTTACCGTTACCCATGCCTGGCTGGTCGAAGCAGTTCTCACGCTTCATGTCAGCAATGAAAGCATATGCATGCTTTTCGCCATCGTGAGCCTCGTCCCACAGCAGACTGTTAGAGTACTGCCACAGTGAACGGTAATCCTCACAAAGTTTGTAGCCGCCATTATTGACGATGTCTCTCAGACCTTCTACAACCTGAGCTTTTGCCAATGTACCACCGGGACAGCCTTCCTGCTCTACGAGTGTCATGGAAGCATCGCCATTGGCGAGCTCACCAGCCTTCTTGTAGAAGCCAGCCCAGAACATCCATGCACGTGCAATGAATGCCTCAGCAGTGTACTTGTCGGCATGACCAGAACCGTTGGCTCTCTCAGCCTTCATCAGGTTCTTGGCAGAAGTAAAGTCAGACAGGATCTGCGGATAGATCACTTCCTCGGCGCTGACCTGCTCCTGCATAGCGTCAGTAATAAGTGTGGCGGTAATCAGGGGCACGTCACCGTACAGTTGAGTCAGCCACATGGTGTACAGGCCACGCATGAAGTAAGCCTCACCGAGCAACTGGTTGCGCTGAGCCTTCTGGGCGTCAGTCCACTTCACGTTGTCGATAGTCTCAATCTGGTTGTTGGCACGTGCAATACCACCATACAGAAGGATGAATTCCTGCTCATACTGATTGGCGCTGGCCGTTGTGAAGTGGTGCAGCGACTTGTTCACATTGTCCTGCAAACCGCCACTGCCGTAGCACTCGTCAGACATCATACACCACCAGTAGAAGGGGTTGTTACAAATACCGCTCTGGTCGCCGCCACCCAAAACATTCATGATGCTATAAGTAGCAGCATTCAATGCTTCCACATCTCCGGGCTTGCCGGGGAAGGTCGCTGCTGTCAACTGCGTAACGCGCGGATCGGTGTCCAGCGAGTCGTTACACGAGGTGAACAACGTTGTTGCTGATAAAACAGCTACTGCTGATAAAATATATTTTTTCATACGATTTAATCTCTTAATTGAATTCTAAATTTAGAACTTGATGCTTGCACCAACCAAATAGGTACGAGATGGCGGGTAGAGACCCAGGTCGATACCAGAAGCCCAACCGCTACCACCTGCTGAGTTACCAACCTCAGGATCGAGACCGGTGTACTTGGTGAAGGTGTGGAGGTTCTGAGCCTGTACATAGAGACGGAGCTGCTGGAACGGACAAGCCTTCCAGAGGTGCTTGAAGTCGTAACCCAGTGTGATGGTCTTGATCTTGAAGTAGTCAGCATCTTCCATATAGCGGGTAGATACCCAGTTGGTGTTCTGGTGACCAGTAGCTGAAATACGAGGCTGCTCGTTAGAAGTACCCTCACCATACCAACGGTTCAGGATGGTGGTGTCGTAGTTCTGATAAGGAGCGTCACTGAATGAACGGTAAGAACGCAGAATCTGCTGACCGAATGCACCGGCACCGTTGACAGCGAAGTCAATACCCTTCCAAGTCAGACCGAGGTTGATACCCAGCGTGACGTCGGGGTTAGGATTACCAATCTCATGGCGGTCGCAATCTTTACCTTCAGCGTAGGTAATCACACCGTCACCATTCCAGTCGTCCCAGATGCAGTCACCAGGCTGTGCGTTATCCAGAACGGCCTTGTTAGCAGCACGTGCAGCGTCAATCTGAGCCTGGTTCTGCCAGATACCGCTATAAGACATGCCGTAGAAGTAACCGATGGGCTTGCCTTCCTCAGCACGGTAGCAGTACTCAGTACCCTGTGAGAGCACGCCGCTAGGACCATTCAGATAGTGGTTATCGTTGGCGATACGGGTTACCTCGTTCTTGTTGGTAGCAAAGTTCACGCTTGCGTTGTAGCTGAAGTCCTTGCCAATGCGGTCGTTCCAAGACAGTGCAATCTCAATACCGGTGTTCTTCACGTCACCACCATTGATGGCAGCGGGGTTCGTACCGTTGATAGCAATGTTCGGACCAGTGATCAGCCAGTCCTTGGTGGTCTTCTTATACCAGTCGAAGGTCAAGCCTAAGCGGCTGTTCAGGAAGCGAGCGTCGAAACCGAAGTCGAGCTGCTCAGAAGTCTCCCAAGTCAGGTCGGGGTTAGGCACGATGTCAGCGTAGGCACCCAGGTTAGGAGTACCGGCAACAGAAGTAGCCATGTCAGAAGCGAACTTGTAGCCGCTGTCAAAAGCTTCGCCCGAAAGAGCGATGGTAGCCAGATACTGGTACTTGGAGATACGGTTGTTACCGTTCTGACCCCAAGAACCGCGGATCTTCAAGAAGTCCATCCAGCTGCGGGTCTTCTCCATGAAGGGCTCGTTGCTGACGACCCAACCTGCAGAGAATGAGGGGAATGTACCCCAGCGCTTGCCGTCGGTGAAGATACTAGAACCGTCGTAACGTACGGTAACAGTAGCCATGTACTTCTCGTTCCAGTCCCAAGTCAGACGACCGAACCAAGAAGCCAGATACTCTTCGTCGTTAGGAGAACCGGTGAGCGTGACGTCGGTAGCGTTTACCACCTTCACGTTCGACAGGTATGCAGAGTTCCAACCCTTCAACGTTGCGAGCTGGTCGCCGTAGCTTACCTTGTTAGAACCGCCCATGTTCTGGCTCCAAGCGGTGCTCTGGAAGCTCTGACCGACCATGGCGCTAATCTTATGACCAGAAATGATAGGCAGATCGTAGGTCAGGGTGTTCTCAACCGACCATGAAGTGCTCATGCCGGCGCTCTGGTTTACACTATATATAATAGAGGTGGCATTACCGTAACCGGTAGAGCGAGGCTCGTTGTAGTTGCGATATGCGCTTGATCCCCAATAGTAGTTGAACTGCGAACGCAGTCTCAGACCCTTGATGGGCTGGATGGTCATGAAAGCAGTAGCGCTGGTGTTCACGCTGCGGCTTTCAGCCTTTGAGTTGAATCCACCTGTCTGGAGGTTCTCCCAGGGGTTGCTGAACAGTGAAGAGTTCCAACCCTGACCATACTTAACAGTACCATCGAAGTCCTGATAGTAGTAGTTCTCGCCGTTGAGACCATACTGAGGAACCAGCGGGCAGGTCTGCAGCAGGCTGTGGATGTAGCTCCAATACATACCGTCCTCAGCCAGGTCGTGATTTCTGTTGTAGCCGATAGAGATGTTCTCACCGATGGTGATAACGTCCAAATCCTTTACTCTGTACAGCACATGGTCGCTGTTCAGACGGATAGTGTGACGCTTGTAGTAAGAAGCCTGATCAGCACCCATGATACCTTCGTTACCGGTATAGGTGTACGACATGGCGAACTTCGAGCGGTCAGAACCGCCGGTCAGCGTTACAGAATGGTTCTGCTGCAGGGCATTCTTGTTCTCGAAAGCACCCCACCAGTCAGTACCTTCCCAGCCGTTCTTCACCTTATCGAGGATGTCAATCAGACCCCTTTCCTGAATGTCAGGCATTTCAGTAGCGTTAGGAACGAAGCCCTGCCAGTTCATCTTCTGACCAGAAGTGTTGAAGGTGTACTCATCCATGATGGTCATGTACTGCTGAGCGTTCAGCAGCTGAGGACGCTTGTAAGCGTTCGACCAACCGAAGGCACCGTTGTAGGTGATCTCCACCTTACCAGCCTTACCCTGACGGGTAGTAACCAGAATAACGCCGTTAGCAGCACGGGCACCGTAGATGGCAGCCGAAGCAGCGTCCTTCAAGATGTCGATGCTCTCGATATCGTTGGGGTTGATACCGTCAAGGTTACCGCCGGCAACACCGTCAATCACGTACAAAGGCTGAGAGTCACCAGTGGTACCGATACCACGGATGTAAACCTTGTAGCCCTTACCAGGCTGTGTTGACGACTGTGTGATCTGCACACCAGGCGTGCTTGACTGCATGGCCTCCAGGGCGTTGGTGGTGTTCAACTTGGCGATTTCATCACCTTTTACCTGAACAGTAGCACCTGTAACCAGCTTTTTCTTCATCGTACCATAACCGATGACCACAACGTCGTTCAGTGTTGTGTTGTCCTCAACTAGGGTAACGTTGATGTTACTCTTGCCAGCAACCTTGATCTCCTGGGTTACATAACCCACGTAGGAGATAACCAGTGTGGCGTTAGAGGCAGCATTGACGCTGAATTCACCGTTGAAATCGGTAATCGTACCGTCATTACTACCTTGCACTTTGACTGTGGCACCGATAACCGGTTCACCAGCCTCGTCGTTCACAGTTCCCTTGACGATGCTCTGGGCGCTCATTGACAGCGGGAGCATGGTAAACAGGAACAACAAACCTAAGGTTTTTTGTAACTTTTTAAAGTTCCACATAAATAAATTTAGTTAATTAGTAATTAATTATTAAAAATGTATAGTTGTTGCCAACGTTAGTTATACCGCGTTAGTTAATTTTATAATTTTGGCTGCAAATTTAACTTATTTATAAATATAATACTTTCTTGTTTGTAACATATATTATATAAAACGCAATTTGGGGTTATTTGTGTTACATATCAAAAAGAAAATGTTTCATTTGGTAAAGCTTCAGACTCTCTTTTTTGTTCCCAATCAAGGGTGTTTGGTAAAATTTTTGTAATCAAATCATGTGTAATCCAAATAAAAGTTGTAATTTTGCAGGCACATAAAAATGAAAAGAACATATATATCAGAAAGAAATATAAAGATGGGAGCAGAAAGAGTGAAGACCAACATCCTTAAATACATGCCTGGGATAGTCATAGTGCTTATGTCCCTATGCTCTTTCGTCTTCTTCCAATATTTCTATCCCTACCATTTCTTTTACCAAGAACAGAACCAGCTTTTCCTCTTGTCGTGGGAATATATTCGTATTTATTTCGAAAAACCGGGATGTATTGCCCGTTTAATAGGTGACTTCCTGACGCAGTTCTATTATTATCTCTATGCAGGTGCAACAATCTTAAACATCTGCCTGTTACTGACTGCCGTTTTACTCTATCGAGCTTTGCGCAATTTCAAGTTGAAGAGACTGCCCAGCCTCTTGATAGCATTTTTGCTCTTCGTTTTTTTGGTTATTTGTCATTTCGACGTAAGTTACCGACTGTCGTCTACGATTTCGATCATGGGTTGGATGATGGTGCTGTGGCTCGTGTCGTTGTTGAGTAAAGTTTACAAAAGTCGCTCTTCTTTGGGTCCATGTGCCCTTTCGTTGGCTGTCGCACTACTACCAGCCTATTGGCTCTTCGGACTACCCCACGTTAAAAGGTTTCAAGGGCCAGATTTTATATTAGAGAAGAATTTTGCTATAGAAAACGAATACTATTTCGGATATGACGACAAGGTTGTTGATCTTGTAAGAAATTCAGATGGCAGGAATGATCAGATGCTCTTCTTCTATAATCTTGTACGGGCACAACGCGGTGAATTACCCGACCATCTGCTTGACTTTACGCCCAACTATCTTGGTACGTTTGAAAAAATTGGACCCGATACCCCCCTCCTTACAATTATTAATATGAACGAGTTGTATTGGGCATTGGGCGATATGACCTTTACGGAGCGTGCAGCGATGATGGCCAACGTGTTCTCGCCAGAGAACCGCAATAATCGTATGGTAAAGCGTTTGGCTGAGTGTGCCATCGTCAGTGGTGACAGCGTTGCGGCCCGTAAGTTTTTGGGAATGTTGGAAAAGACTTTTGTCTGGTGTGGGTGGGCCCGGAATGCCCCTTCGGTAGTCTGCTATGCAGAGAAAGCCCGTTTCAAAAACCAGCAAGATACAATTAGCATCAGCGATAATGCCCATTTTATTATGATGCAGCTGCTCGATTCCAATCCTGACAACGAGGTGGCGCTCGACTACATACTCTGTAGTAACTTGTTGTTGAAAGATATTGACAATTTCAAGCGCGACTACGACCGTTACTGCACGCAGCGTCCGCGACTGAAGAAATTGTATCAGGAGGCGCTCTGTATCTGGCTGGCTGGCAGCAACGCTTCAGAAGAAGAGTGGCACCGTTATATTAAACAAAGCGACGTGATGCATCGTTTTGTGCAGTACAACCAACAACGAGGCAGTGCTGCATTCAGAGATACCTATTGGTATTATTTTGATAAGGTTAAAGCTCCCAAGATATGAAAAAATTACTAGATATACTAGTTTTACTAGACATACTAGTTCTGATTGCCGCCTGCACTCCTACGCCGCAGAACGTCCAGACGAGCGACGCGTTGCCTCCTATCTATCCTGACTATTGCAACGTGACTATCCCCAAGAATATTGCCCCGCTGAACTTTTTGCTGCGTGGCGAGGTAGAGGCTGTACAGGTCAAGGCTGGCGATATCACTATCAATGTCCATGGTAACGAGGTGACGTTCGACGAGGGAGAATGGCGACAGCTGCTGGCTGAACGTCAGGATATCAGCGTGGTCGTTACAGCCTTGCAGGATGGAGAATGGACGGAATATAAGCCATTTCATTGGTATGTGACCGACGATAAGATTGACCCATGGCTCAGCTATCGCTTGATAGAACCTGACTATGAGATATGGAGCAGGCTGCAGATCAAACAGCGCTGCGTAGAAAACTTCGACGAAAGAACGCTGAGCGACTGGCAGCATGCAGATAACCAGTGTATGAACTGCCATACGACTGCCCATCAGGACCCGACGCTTTCGATGATGTATGTGCGTGGTCCTCAAGGTGGCGCATTCCTGAACCAGAACGGGAAACTGCGTAAATTGGCCATCAAGACAGCCGATATGGTCAGCGGATCGGTCTATTTCGGTTTCTCGCCGTCAGGCCGTTACATCACCTTCAGTACTAACGTAATTGTTCCCGCTTTCCATTCCAAAGCCGGAAAGCGATTGGAGGTCTTCGACTCCAAATCGGATGTTTATGTGGCCGATTTGCAGGAGAACCGCATCATTCGTTCACAGCTGTTGGCCGATAGCACGATGCTTGAAACCTTTCCAACCTTCTCGCCCGATGGTCACTATATCTATTATTGTGTAGCTCGACACGTCCGGCTGCCTCAGGAACTGAAACAGTTGCAATATGCCTTGGTGCGTATTCCGTTTTACGAGGAGGCGGGCAGCATCGGAACACAGGTGGATACCGTCTACCAGTCGCGTAGCGTTTGTCATCCGCGAATATCGCCTGATGGTCGCTATGCCCTTTTTACCGTACAGGATTACGGAACCTTCCCCATCTGGCACCAGGAATCTGACCTTTGCATGATGGATCTGACGACAGGTGTTGTCGATACGCTGGCTGCTGTCAATAGCAACCGCAGCGACACCTATCATTCGTGGTCGAGCAACGGCCGTTGGTTTGTCTTTGCCTCCAAGCGTGACGACGGGCTCTTCGGAAAGCCCTATTTCTGCTATGTCGACCGTCACGGGAAGGCCCATAAACCATTTTGTTTGCCACAGCGGTCGCCGACATTTTATGACAACACGCTGAAATCGTTCAATGCCCCGGAACTGTCGAAGGGCATGATACCTTTCGACGCCAAGGATATTGAACAGGCGATGCGGCAAGAAGCTGAAGTGTTCCGGTAACAGCGCGTCTAAGGCCTTACAGCAGTCTGTACGCGCTGGTCGCCCATGACCTCGTGAGCAGCAGCGTGACTGTCGAAGTCGACTTTCCGTTGCGTGAAGTCAGGTGTATTGAATGAGTAAAGACTACCCTCGTCGTACTTTCGGGGATAGCGCTGCGGCAGCAGGAAGGGTCTTGACCAATGTCCCTGGTCGTCAACGGAAGCGAGATAAAGCCGTGAATAGAGCCCGTCGCCGCGACGGCTGGTGAACACAATCCAATGTGAGTTGACATTCCAATTATGATAACTGTCGGCCCTCGGGCTATTGATTTCCTTCAGTTCCCGTGCTTCACTCGTTTGCAGGTCTAGTAACCACTGGTCGCTCTCTTCGTGCCAAATCGAGAAGTAACCATAGTCCGCCAGAGTGAATAGGATGTATTTCCCGTCATACGACGGACGTGGCCACGTCAGGCTCTTGCCCATGCTGACGGCATTGAAGATGGTGTCGACCTGCTGACCATAGGTCCCTTTCTCAGCATCAAAAGCGATGCGACACAAATTGTATTTTTCGTCTTTGTAGTGGGTAGGATATTCCTGCTGCTTGCAAGTCATGTAGTATAGCCACTTGCCGTCAGGAGAAAACACGGGCGAGTTTTCCGACCAGTCTTTGGTGCTGAGCAGCGAGTCGGTAATAATTTCGTGGGTAGCAGGATTGTAGACGAAAACGTCGGACGACAGGTCGAAAACCTCAATTCTTTCGTCTTTTCCAACATGGAATCCTTGTCTCGTCTGATTAGTCGAGAAGGCACAATATTTTCCGCTGGGATGCCAGTATGGATACACCATCGAACCTCCCAGTAGTTCATTCTTGGCTGCCAGCCATTCACGGTTGCCGTTGATTTGAAACATAGTCGCTCCGTGCTGTCCTCGAACGTGAAACACAAAATGGTCCGGGTTGGTCTTGTTCGACATGTGGCAGTTCACGCATTGTCCGGGAATCTCGGTATTTTCTATGATAGCATACTCGTCAAAAGTCGACAAATCGCGCTGGTAGAGTCCCATGTGGCTGTACGTCTCATAGCCCGGTGCAATGCGGCGGTAAGTCAGTCCCCATTCGTCAAGGGCGAAAGGACTGACAAATACCTTGAAATCCTGATACTTGGTCCATTGCCCGTCTTTTCGGGCACAGACGTTAAAGGATAGCTCGCTGCCTTTGTTCTGGGTTGTCAGCTGGTGCCACTCGTCGATGTCGAAGTCGGCCCATTCGCCATTCGTGTGCAGTTCGCCACCTTTGCTGCCGCGGATGGTGACATCGACTAAATCGACGTCCGCATCGGCCATGTTGAAGTTCAGCGGAGCAATACCGGCAGGCACCGTCACCCCCACGTAATCAGGATATATTTCGGGCAGCTGGTCGGCCGTCGTCACGTCGTGCGGCTTGTCGGCACAAGCTACCAATCCGACCAGACTTAATATACCTATCAGCCCTAGAATAAAGCTTCTCATCATTTTCCAACCATTAAATAATACCATATTGTCTGCTTGAAACGTTCCAGCCCAGTTGCGCTTGCTCCACCGCTGTTATAAGTTTGAATGAAATCGCGGAAGCTGTTAGCCACCATCTGGTTCACATAGCCCTGTGGAGGTTGCTGGTTACGTTGGGCAAAGGCAAAGGCCACGGCTTCCTGGCACATCCGAGGTCGATAACCTAATTTCAGTCCGTCGACGAAAGTCATATAGTTCATGAATGTATTGATGTCACGCTGCAGCAGCGGACACAGCAACAGGTATTGTAGGGCTAGACCATTTTTGGTATTCTGCATCAGCAGCTGTCCCATCATCTTGTCCAACTCCTTCTCGCTGAACAAAAAGTCGTCCTTTAATCGCAGTTGCCGCATCTTTCCATATACGGGATGGGTGTCTATAGCCTGTTCATTGCCTAACATCAGCAAGGTACGCTGAGCCCATTTTTTGTAGCTGATAGTTTTCTCGAGCATCTTCAGATACTTGCGGGCTACCTCGTACTGGCCGTTTACCAGATTGCTTTCAGCCAGGCGTTTGATACAACGGCAACTTTTGGCATAGTTGGGAATAGCCTCCATAGTTTCAAAAGCTAAGCGTTGCGCAGTGTTAACCATTCCTAAATGCCAATATATTTCGCTGGCAAGCATCATTGTCGAGAAGTTACGTTCGAACTCAGGGAGCAAACCTTGCAAACCATTTTGGTAAAACTCAAAGGCTCTGTCTCCGAGTTGGCCTTTCATCCCTAGAGCCAGATTTGTAGCACAGACCGACATTGGCAGGTCGGGCATTTTCCGTTCTGCCTTGTTGATAATTGCCGACCAATTGCTGCTACGCACCAGATAGTCGTACTCCATTAACTCGTATTTGCGTGCGTCAAAGCATAATGGGCGTAACAAGAGGAAAATGGCGGCCAGTATCACTGCTTCGCCCAATCCGGTAATCAGTTGCTGCTGAGGCTTCAAGGCCGTCGGCAGCCATTTCGTTACGATGGGAATGAGTACACAAACAGCCATCAATAGACTCAACCAAACGAAATATACCTCTGTGAAACGGTAGTAGTCAAGTCCACGGAATAGTCTTGTCAGCGGATAGGGTACTAAATGTGAGCTAACGATGATGCAGACAACTGCATAAACAATGGTCAGCAGTCCAAGCCCCGCAGCTGACATCTTCGATGCTTTCACCTGCCACATCCGCAGAGCAGTGTACGTTGCGAGCATGAGGACTGCAGGACCTGCCAGCCAATAGACCACTGGGATGGCCATTATGAGATACAGTATTTGCCAGCGGCCTGGCACCTTTTCGTATATCCACATGGACATCTCTGTCAGTAACAGTGCCACGACGAAGGTCAGCAGGACACTCTCGTCACCCAGCAGCAAGCACAGAAACATTGAAGGCAGGAAGCTTAACGCGTAATGGGTGTCAGGCCGTTTCGTGCTCACTATCACCATGAGTCGCCACGTCAACCATTGCAGCAACACCAAAGCTACTGCCAGCACCAAAGCTGCCAAGGCGTGGTTGATGTAGGTTTGCACAAGATATTCTCCGATACAACGAGCCAGTCCATCGGGTACAGTAAGCAGTTGTCCGATATAGCCGCTATCCATCAGAAACAGTTGATACTGCTCATGATAGGCAGTCAGTGCAGGGTATACCAGCCACCACAACAGGAATACGCCTACGCCGAACGTCAGCGTGGCCAGCCCCTTCCAGTATTTATTCACTAACGGGTTCATCCGTGTCGGCATCAATAGTTACTATTTTCCCGTCAGGCATCTTTTTTTGATAGGTTTTCGGGAATACTCCCTCCAGGAAATCGCCCACCGTGGTACCTTTCATGTTGGCAGCCATCTGGCGAGTGCGGTTCTTGTAGGCCAGCAGCACCTCGTGGCCCTGCTTTTCTATTTTAACGGCATCCTCCATGTGGTTATTCTGCCGCAGCATACCCACCGTGCGGTAGTACATGTCACGGTCGTGGGCATACTGCTCGGTCAGCTCTTTCCACGCCTGCAGCGAGTCGTTTTGTCGTGCACCATGGGCCGAACTGACGGAGTCGATCTTAACCTCGATATCACCAGGTTCACCCACCACCAGCAACTGCTGGATGCCCATGCGATAGTGGTAGTCTACGAGTATCTTGAACATCTTTGCCGAATCGGTCGTAAACTCAAACTTCCCGTCCTCAATCACCACGCTGTCCACAAACTCTGCCGTTTGGGGACCAAACAGCGGCACCAGGAAAATACGCTTGCCGTTCAGGCGCTCTTTGCCAACAGTGCCGTGAATGCGACAAGTCGTGTCGGTTTTGCAACTGTCTAACAGAACGATGGCTGCGAGAACCATCAGAAAAAGTAAAATTCGTTTCATATTGATTGTCTATTCTTTTATTTTAACTTGCATGCGTTCGTCTCGGAATACCTGCTTGCGAGCCTCGCGAATGTCAAAGTCTACCTTTGTCTTTGTGAAGTCGGGCACATTGTACGAGTCAAATTGCTCGCTATAGAACTTTCTGGGATTGCGTTGGGGAAGCAGGAAGGGCTTTGTCACACGGCCCTGCTCGTCGATGGACGCAAAATAGAGGTGGGCAAACATACCGTCCTCGCGTTTCGACGAGAACACAAACCAATGCGAGTTTTCTGACCAATTGTGGTAGCTGTCGGTATCGTCGCTATTGGCTTCCGTCAGCGGACGGCTCTCCCCCGTTTTCAAGTCCATCAGCCATAGGTCGGCATCAGCATGGAATACAGGGAAATTGCTACGACTACTGACGCAGTACATCAGCCAGCGCCCGTCGTATGAGGGGCGTACCAACGTGTAACTGCAGTCGTTCTTTGGTCCGTTAAGCAAGGTATCTAGCTCGTGTCCGAATGCGCCCTTCTCTGCATCGAATGGAATGCGGCACAGCGAGCACTTTACCTTTTCGTACTCTGCAGGAACACTGCACGCTTTCGACGTACTATAATAGAGCCATTTGCCATCCGCCGAGAAGGCGGGGAATATTTCCAGATCAGAAGTAGTCATCAACTCGGGTGTCAGAATCAATTCGTTGCTGCGTACGTCGAGTACGACGACATTGCTAAAGGCATGATAGGCCTCTATGCGCTGTCCCCTGCCTACAAAGAAACTTTGGTGCACGGAATTGGTGGCATATGCGCAGTAATTGCCCGACGGGTGCCAATAGGCATACGACCCTGCGGTCTTCGTCGAGTCGGTCTTCGTGTTCAGCCACCGCTGCTGTCCGTCAGCCAGCTGTATCAGTGTGCCGCCACCCTCTCCTCTGATCTGCAATGTCAGCTGCTGTGGATTGGTGCGGTTGGGCGTGTGACAGTTGAAGCAGCGCCCGGGCAGTGCTGACTCCTGCATGATGGGGTATTCGTCGAATCCGTGAATGTCGCGTTGGTAGATACCAATATTGCCGCCTACCTCATAGCCAGGCACGATACGGCGGTAGGTCACGCCCCAATCGTCGAGCGCGTAAGAGCTGACGAAGATGGAGAAATCCTGATACCGGGTCCATTGCCCGTCCTTTCGGGCTTGTACAGTTACTTTTAGTTCTCCACCTTTATTCTGAGCTGTCAGTTGGTGCCAGTCGTCCGTATCGAATTCGGCCCACTCACCATGGGTGTGCAGCTCACCACCTTTACTGCCGCGGATGGTGACGTCGAGCAAGTCGACGTCCACATCGTTCATGTTAAAGTCCAGTGGCGCAATGCCCACAGGCACTGTCACGCCGATGTAGTCAGGATATATCTCTGGCAGCTGGTCCACTGTCGTCGCGTCGTGCGGTCTCTCTGCGCAACCTGCCATCACTACTAAACCTACTAACCCTACCAGGCCTAATAAGAACTTCCTCATTCCGCCCCTCCTTTCTGACGCATCATGCGTTTCACGTATTCACCATATTTTGTGCCTTCTGCCTGACCTCGGCTTTGGATGGTGCGTACTGCATCCTGATATCCCATAGGCATATGGTGATAACCTCCGTATTGCTCAGCCCAGGGCATATACTGCATCACGCCCTGCACATCGCCACGCAACAGCAGTTCGCCGATAAAGTAGTCGAGGGCCATCTTGTTGTCCCTGTTGTCTATAAACAAAAGCCCCAGAATCTTTTCTTTTTCGTCGTAATTGAAGAGGAAGTCGTTTTTGAAGCGCAGCTGGCGCTGACGTCCATAGTGCTTGTTGATCATCGCGTCGTTGTTCAGACATCGTTCGGCCTCGTTGGCAAAATCACGGTAGAAAAGCGATTTCTTCAGTAGACTGATGTATTTCTTTGCCGTCTGATAGTGCCCGTTGATGAGCATGCATTCCACGATGCGCTTCGTGCAACGGCCACTCTTCTTGCCGTTTAGTATCGATTCCTGAATGTCGAACATATAGCGTTGCGCCGAGTTCACCAATCCCAGACGGAAGAATGCTTCTGCTGATGGCAGATTGCTGGTCTGGTCGCGCAGTCGAGGCATGATGAGGGCATCTTCACCGCTCTGATAGAAGTCAAACTGCCGCTCGGCCAGCATTCGTTTTTGCGACAGCGCCAGATTGACACAATTCGACCAGAATGCCGTCCGTACCACATGCTGTTCAGCACGGCTGATGACTTCGTCCCACTGTTCGTTACGAATCAGATAGTCCAATCTGATCAGTTCGTACATTTCCCCGTCATAGCCTGTCCACTGAGGGTGTTGCATGGGTATACGGTAGTATGTACTTGTTGCCAGTACTTGTTGCAACGGCCATTGTGGAATAATCCATACATAGATGGCTAACTGTGTTGCGACAAGCCAACCTGCCGACCACAGATGCTTCCAACCTAATTGTATGGTGCGTATCAGGATATAGACCCACACTGCCGGACCAATCAGCCAATAGGCCAGGGGAATAATCCCCAATTCTCCCACTATTCTTACCTTTCCTGATTCACCTGACTTACCAACTTTCCCTACCACATTCGCTAGTGCCAAGGCCAGTACTACGGCCACTGGCAACGACAACAATACATTGATGTCGCCCATTAGCCACCAGAGGAGAAACGGTGGAATGTATGATGTAAGAGGTAGGAGGTGAGAGATGAATGGTGAGAGGCGAGAGGTGTGGTGGGGAAGCAGACCGAGCGACAGCCGTTGCATGGCAACAAACAACAATGCCACCAACAACGCACCCAGCCATGTGATGTAATAGAATTGCACTATCAGTTCGCCCAGCCAGTCGGCCAGACCTCCTGGAACACATACTCGCTCGCAGAAATAGTCCGTTGTCCATAGAAACAACTGGTACTGTTCCTGATACGACAAGGCGTGGGGATAGCCCACTGCCCAAAACAGGAACACCGCAATGCCAAACAGCACTGAGAGACCTATATGACCATATTTCGCGAACAGCTGTTTCATAATCCTTGCAAAATTACTACATTTCTCCGAATCTGCCAAATTAATAATTCATTATTTTCCCTCCTGTGTCCTCAGCCCAATGTCTTTCGGCCCCTTAGGTGCAAGCGATGAGTCCGTAAGGTTCGGACTCGCAGTCCGTAACCAGCGAACTGACAGTCCGACGGGACGGACTAAAGAAGGCCCGAGCAGTTCTTGCTCAGGCCTCCTGTTATAGAGTTAAATCTTGTGTGGTTCGGGATTATTTGGCCTTGAAGCTCCAGAATGTTGCTTCACTCCATGAACCAGTTCCTTCGTCTGCATAAGTGAGGATGAGCTGGTCGTTAGTGAGTTTGATAATTTGGAACGAAGTCGGCTTCGTACCACCTCCGTTAATCTTGAAGGGGAAGAGAATAGAGCCGGCATCGGTGTCTAATGTTCCAAAATTCCAGGCAACACCATTGACTTCATTGCGGTTCTCACTATAATTCAGTGTAAACTTACCGCTACGGATTTGGTTGCCTGAAGCATCGTAGGATTTTACATTTCCTGTAGCCCAGTCAAAGGTCATGTACGCATTAGGATCTTCCTCTCCTGTAGCTGCACCTGTGTCAGAGTGATTCAACTGACCAGTTAGCTCTGCTGCGGGGCAAGACCACCAAATGCCACTGGGGAAGTTTCCGCCATTGTCATTTGTGTAACCAAAGTTACCCCATGAACCAAGGACGATAGTTCCGCTGTTATCCCAAGGGATGTTCTCTCCCCATGTCCAAGCCTTAGTGTCAAAATCGGTCAGCATGGCTTCGCCGTCAGATGAACTTACAAAACTCCAGAAAGTAGCCTCGCTCCAACTACCTGTTCCTTCGTCTGCATAGGAAAGGATGAGCTGATCTGATGTAAGCTTAAGAATCTCAAAAGAAGTTGGCTTAGTTCCTCCTCCGTTAATCTTGAAGGGGAATAAAATAGCACCTTCTGTTGTTTTCAAAGTTCCTAAGCTCCACGCAACACCATTAACCTCTTTGCGTGTGGTTCCGTCCCATCCCTCTACAGAGTACTTACCCTTACGGATTTGGTTGCCACCGGCATCATAACAATAGATATTGCCATCATCGGTAATTACCATTTTAGCCTCAGGGCTTTCTTCACCAGTAGCTACACCAGTATCAGAGTGATTCAACTGACCCGTCAGTTCTGCTGCGGGACAAGACCACCAAATGCCACTGGGGAAGTTTCCGCCATTGTCATTTGTGTAACCAAAGTTACCCCATGAACCATAAACCATTGTTCCATTGTTGTCCCAAGGAATATTCTCACCCCAGTACCATGTCTTTGAGCCGTATGCATCACTTGCCAACAGGCGAACTACGGGATCCAGTTCCTGAGGAACATAGACGGTAGCACTCTTCTGGGCGGTAATGATGTTACCGTTGAAATCGCGGGTTTCGATGTAGAAGGTCTGCTCGTTGGGATTGCCACGCTTGGGGACAATCTTGAACTTACCATTGGCAGTACCTGCGGCCAGGACATTCTCAGCACCCTCGTCGTCCTTCTGATAGATTCTGACTACGCGGGATGGAGAGGTGGTGAACTTGAAATAGTTGCCATCGGCAGCGGGCGTGGTGTAGTCCTCATCGGCAAACTGCTCTACGGAGAATCCACTGGCCAGCTGTTCACCAGTCAAATCAGAGTTGCCTGGCATGCTGATGCTATCTTTCGAAGGGTCGCAGGAGGTCAGTAGACCAAGTGCTGCAACCATGAATAATATTGATTTTTTCATTGTGTCTTCTGTTTTAATGATTCTACACATACGGATTACCATCCATTGTACTCAGAAGAGGCATCCGTCCAACCATCGTTCTGCTTGACAGTACCCAGTGAAACCTGAGTCTCAGGCATCTTCTGGAAACCAGCAGTAGCATTGTAACGAGCAGCATAACCGCCATTGTGGGGCTTGTTGGTGTCAGGAGAACCACAATAGTAGATGTTCTGGTTTTCCTGCTTAGCCAGTTGTGTGGCAGCAATGTGCCAACGGCGAATGTCGTTCCAGCGGAGACCCTCGCAAGCCAGCTCCCAACGGCGCTCGTTCTGCAGGGCCTGCAGCGAGTAACCATTGATGGCGGGAAGTCCGGCACGTGCGCGAACCTTATTGATACCATCAGGACTTTCCTTCAGCTCCGACTGCATCAGCAGCACGTCGGCAAAGCGGATGAGCACGAGGTCGTGGATGTTCGACAGCTGGAAGTTGTTCTCACCAGAGGTCTCCCATTTGCCGGGATACATCACAGTCTCGAAGCAGAATACATATGCAGGAGGCTCGTTGCCGTCGGAACCTTTCACAGTACCGTCGTTCTTGGCGCAGATGGGCGACCACTTCTTTGAATAGTAGTCAGACTCCTGTACGAAGTCGGCCCAACCACCACGGGTGTAAGCGGGCATCTCGAGCGGGTCGTTGACGTCGCAGATGGTAGCCTGCAGACGCATATCGTTAGGCTCGGCAGCCTTCCAGTCGTTTACGAGGTTGGGAGCCACAGGACCAGCACCCCATCCCTGTCCGAAGGGGAAGGTGTTGCCCACATCCTGACCACCGCGAACACCGAAGTGCAGGGCGATGCCGTTGGCGTAACCGATAGTGGTGCTCCAAGAAGCCTGCTTGTTGAACTTGATGGCGAACATGGACTCGGGGTTGATGGCGTTGTCGTCCTCGACCCACTTCAGACCAGCGTCCTTATAAAGCGCGTAGTCGCCGATGGTCTTGTTGTTGGTGTAAGCCCACAGGTTGCGGAAGTCGGGAACGAGCTCGTAACCAGAGTTGTTGACGCAGTCGTCGATGTAGCCGATGACATCCTGCTTGGTCAGCGTGGTGCCGTCGTTCAAGGCAACAGAGGCCAGCGGATTGTAGCTTGTGCTAACCAAGTCAGCTGTTGAAGTACCATTGCCATAGAAACCGGTGTAGAACAACCAGGCGCGGCCCAGCATAGCTTCAGCGGTATATTTGTCGATACGGCCGTCGCTGCGGCGTGTGGCAGGAAGGTTCTCACAAGCATCGCGCAGATCCTGCAGAATCTGAGCCCACAGCACCTGGACATCACCCTGAGAGCTGTTTTCCTGTTCAGGGTCAGTCACCAGGGGCACGTTTCCGTACATAGATGCTAACTCATAGTAGTAGAAGGCACGCAGGAATTTGGTTTCACCAAGACCGATTTTCTTGATGTCCTCTGCCATAGAAGCTTCGGTCAGCACCTTGATAAGGGTGTTGGCACGGGCAATGCCAGAATAGCGGTCAGTATAGAACTGATTGGTCATGTCTGAATTGTAGTTGCAGAGCAAGTCCTCGGCCTGCATCAGCTTATCGTTGGTTCCACCACCACCCAACTGGTCGTCAGAAGCCAGACAGGCAGCATAGAGGAATGAGCACTGCGGATTGGCGTGCGTCGTGTTCAGATTCTGATATACACCAGCCAGCACTGCCTCGATGTCAGCATCCGTCTTGGGGAACTCACTCGTAGACATTTCGCCGATGTTCTCTACGTTGTCGATGTCACAGGAAGCAAGTCCGAATGTGACAACGGCTGTAGCCATTAAAAATATCTTTTTCATATTCTTATGTTTTCTGAGTTTATACGTTTGTAAGTTAATGGGATTACTTCACCTCAGAGATAACTACCGAGCGGCTGAGCTGTGGATCGTTCAGATACATGTTGTCCACACCACCCTTAGAGTCGAGTACGAGGCTGTCGCGAGATACGCCATACTGGTTGACCAGCAAGTCGTAAACGTTCTGTGCACGGCTTTGAGCCAGCTGAGCGTTCTTCTCGGGAGTACCTGTAGTGTTGTCGGCATAACCAATGACGTTGAACTTCTTGCCACGAGCGGCCTTAATCATCTTGGCGATGGTCTCAAGGTTCACCTGCTCGCGGTTCACAACGTCGGTCGTGTTGATGACAAAGTTCACCAGATACGGGAAGGTAATAACACTCTCTTCCTTGATGACATTGGTCTCAGGGGCACGGTTGCGGCAAGCATTGAGCTCAGCGCGCAGCTGGTTCAACTCGCCATTCAGACGGTTGATCTCTGCATCGTCCTTCACGTAGACAGTCTTGGTTTCTGTCTTAGGAGCATCCTTACCCTTGAACTTGATGTTCACACCGACCAGATAGGTACGGGGTTGAGGATAGTTACCGATATCAACACCGGTCACCCAAGGCTCGTTATCGTAGATGGCACGTCCGTTCTCAGGATCCATGCCCTTGTACTTGGTGATGGTGAACAGGTTCTGGGCAGCGAAGTAAACGCGGAACTGCTGGAAGAGGGTCTTCTTCAACAGCGACTTGGCAAAGTCGTAACCTACGGTCACGTTCTGCAGACGGAAGTAGCCGGCATCCTCGATATAGAGGTCAGAGATGGCCTGCCAGTTCACACCGCGGTTCATAGCAGCCAGCTGAGGATACTTGTTAGAGGTGCCCTCGCCGTTCCAGTAGTCATAAACCTCAGTGGTGAAGTTCTCGTACTCACCATCGGTGAACTTACGATACGAGCGTGCTACCTGCTGTCCGAGAGCAGCATAGCCAGTGACGTTCAGGTCGAAGCCCTTCCAGTTGAGTCCCAGGTTGAGACCCATCGTCACATCGGGGTTCGGATCACCCAGGTTGGTCTTATCGTCAGCAGTGATGACACCGTCGCCGTTGGTATCGACGAACTTCAAATCACCTACCTTCAGGTCAGCGCCCTGCAGAGAGTTAGCAGCGTTGCCGTCCTTCAGCGTAGCAGTATAGGCAGCCAGGTCGGCAGCGTTCTGGATGACACCAGCAGTCTTGTAGCCCCAGAAGTAGCCGATAGGCTGACCTTCCTCGAAGCGGGCAATGTAACCGGTACCCTGAGCCAACAGGTCGTTACCGCCATTGTTGTACTTCTGCGTGCTGTTGACCTTTGTTACCTTATTCTTATTATAAGCAATGTTGTAGCCAATGCTGTACTCGAAATCCTTACCGATGTGGTCGCGCCAGTTCAGAGCAACTTCGATACCCGTGTTGCGAACGGTACCGGCATTCTTCAGCTGGGTGTTGAAACCAGTGGTGGGCGATACGGGTACGTAAATCAGCAGGTCCTTCGTGGTCTTCTGATACCAGTCGAAGTTCAGACCCAGTTTACCGCCCAGGAAGCGGGCGTCGAAACCGAGGTCAATCTGCTCAGAGGTTTCCCAAGTCAGTTCCTCGTTCTTCAGACGAGAGAGCGAAGCACCCTTGGTGGGAACGTCCTTGGCATTGTTGAACGAATACATGCTGTATGCGTCGTATGCAAAGGCTGCCTCGTACTGGAAAGCACCGATGCGCTTGTTACCGTTCTGTCCCCAACCGGCACGCAGCTTCAAGAAGCTGATGACAGAAGAGTTCTTCAGGAAGTTCTCGTTGCTGACTACCCAACCTGCAGAGAACGAGGGGAAGTAACCCCAGCGGTGTCCGGGAGCGAACACTGAACTGCCGTCGGCACGGATAATAGCAGAGAACATATATTTCTCAGCGAAGTCGTAGTTCAAACGTCCGAAGTATGACATGCCGCGAGAGTCGCCATAGGGGCTACCTGACACAGTGGCTTCGGTGTTGTTCTTCATCATGCTCATGTAAGCGTGCTTCAGGTCGGGCGTAATAGCGTCGGAAGCACTGGCGCTTAGGCTGAAGCCGTAGTTAGGACGGCTCTCACTGTATTCTGTACCTGCCAACAGGTCGAAGTGGTGCTGGGCCAGGTCGAACTTGTAGTTCAGGGTGTGGGTCATACCCCAGCCCCAGCCATGACCGAGCTGGTTAGTAGCCTGGTCGGTGGTGCGCATGTCACCCTGGTCGTTCAGCTTGTAGACGGGCAGATAAGCACGCCAGCTCCAAGAGCTGTAGTTGTAGTTAACCTGTCCGCGATAGGTCAGACCCTTGATGGGCTGAATCTCAATGTAACCTACTGCATTCAGGTTGTGGCTTTCGCTCTTGTTGTTGGCAGCCTGGCCATAGGTCAGCGATGCAATGGGGTTGGTAGCATAAGAGGTATAGTTGAACATACCCATGCTGCTCAGGTCGTTATAGCCGAAGAAGTTGCCGCTAGCATTGTAGATGGGAATCAGCGGGTTGGCACGCAGCATGTTGGAAAGAGTGTTGGCATACTGGTTACCCTGCTGGATACCCTGATTGTTCTTGTGGCTATAATAGATATTCTCACCAATCTTGATGATGTCGAGACCCTTGCTGTTACGCCAGATCACATGATCGGAGTTCAGACGGGCGGTGAGTCGACGATAGTCTGACTTGGCATACTGGCCACCGAAAGTACCATCCTGATACTGGTAACCAACACCCAGAGAGAACTTCGACAGACTACCACCGCCTGCAACGTTCATAGAGTGAGAGGTTGTGATGGCATTCTTGTTGCGGAGAGCCTCCACATAGTCGGTGCCGGGATTTGAACCGTTGCGGTAGGCTTCCAGCAGCGCTTCCTGTCCCTGGAAATAGTTTGACCAGTTGCGGGGAGTCTCACCAGAGTTGTAGCGGGCCAGGTCCATGACCTTCATGTATTCTCCGGCAGTCAGCATCTGGGGCAGACGGTAGATGTTCTGCCAGCCGATGTTACCGTCGTAGCTGAGTTCAATGCTTCCTTCCTTACCTTGCTTTGTGGTGACGAGGATTACACCATTTGCAGCTGCAGAACCGTAGATGGCGCAGCTTGCAGCGTCCTTCAGCACGTCGATACGCTCGATGTCGGCAGGGTTCAGGTTGTTGATGTCGCCACCAGCCACACCGTCGATAACGTACAAAGGCTTCGTGTCGCCATTGGTTCCGGCACCACGGATGGCAACCTTGTAGCCGTCACCGGGCTGACCGGAAATAGCCTGGATTGATACACCAGGGCTCTGGCTCTGCAGGGCACCCAGTGCCTGCGTTGTGTTCAGCTTGGCAATGTCCTCGCCCTTCACCTCAACGGTAGCACCGGTGACGAGCTTCTTCTTCTGAACACCATAACCTACGACAACCACCTCGTCGAGCAGGGCGTTGTCTTCCTGCAACGTGACGGAAATGCTGGATTGGTTGCCTACAGCAATCTCCTGCGTGGTATAACCGATGTAGGAGATCACAATAGTTGCACCGGGCTTCACGTTAATGGTAAAATTACCATCGAAGTCGGTAACCACACCGTTGCTGGTATTGCCCTTCTCTACCACTGATGCTCCGATAACGGGCCCCATGGCGTCAGATACAGTACCAGTAACCTTCTTCGTTGACTGTTGAACAGCCTGTACCGAATTCTCGGCATTGGCTGCTACTGGTGAGTACATTCCTAAAAGGGAACATGCACCCATCAACAGCGCTGTCTTTCTGATTTTTTGATTCATACTTAAGTATTTTCTTTGATTGATTAGGATAAATACAATTTTGTTAGGTTAAGTAGAGATACTAGATCTCCTCCACGCCAAGCCCACCAGGCCCGCAATGGTGTAATAATTAGAACTTTCTTTTTCGCAATATTATCACTTTTTTAAGTTACTATTTATGTTAGTTGTAGTTATATTTTGGCATTTTTTAATTTTACCCTGCAAAGGTATGACATTTTTTAATAATAGGTATGTCTTTTTTTGTCAATTATTGATACTTTTTTGCTTTTTGGACGATTTAAGATTTTTTAAGGGTATTATTTGCGGAAAGTATGCAAGTTTGTCAAAATAGTATTGTGTTATTTCGAAAAATAGTGCTAACTTTGCATCGAGTTTAAGTAACGTACGACTAAAGACCATCAAACATGAAGAAAACTGGTTTCATCATCCTGCTCCTGGCGCTGTTTAGCGCAATGTCTGTTAGCGCCCAGATTCGTGGTAACAGTATCAGTATTGACGTGGTTCCTGACCATCAGGACTGGCGTTATGAGGTAGGGCAGACTGCGCAGTTTAAAATAATGATTACGCGCGAGCATACCTTATTGAATAACGTGACTATCGATTATGAGGCAGGTCCCGAGATGTATCCTGAAGTGAAGAAACAGGGTGTGGTGTTGAAAGATGGCACGCTGACGTTGAAAGGTAAAATGACAAAGCCGGGATTCTATCGCGTTGATGTCAAGGCTATGATAGACGGTAAGGAATACAAAGGAGCCTGCGCGGCAGCCTTTTCACCGGAATTGTTGCAGCCGACGACAGTCATGCCGCAGGATTTCAGCGAATATTGGCAGCGTGCGGTCAGTGAGGCGCGCCAGGTGCCACTGAATCCCACCAAACGGCTCTTACCCGAACGATGCACCAACGATGTCAATGTTTATGAGGTCTCTTTCCAAAATATGAAATGGAACTATCGCACCTATGGTATACTCTGTGTACCCGTCAAAGAAGGACGGTATCCTGCTTTGCTGCGAGTCCCCGGAGCCGGTGTCCGCCCCTATGGTGGCGACATTTATACGGCCTCACAAGGTGCCATTACATTGGAGATTGGCATTCATGGTATTTCTGTGACGATGGAACAGAAAGTTTACGACGATGTGTTCAATGGAGCCCTGATGAACTATTGGAATTGGGGTATGGACAACCGCGACGACAGCTACTACAAACGCGTCATCATTGGTTGTCTTCGTGCCCTTGACTATATTGAACAGTATACTCCATGGAATGGTCAGCAGTTGGCCGTTTCGGGCTCTAGCCAAGGAGGTTTCCTTTCGCTGGCAACTGCGGGACTTGATAAGCGCGTGACCTGCTATGCCCCAGTCCATGCGGCACTTTGCGACCATACGGCCTCACTGAAGGGTGTTGCCTGTGGCTGGCCACATTATTTTTATTGGAATAAGGGCAAGGGACAGGAACGGCAGATTGAAACTTCGCGCTACTATGATGGCGTCAATTTTGCCCGCTTGATAACAGAACAGCAGAAAGGGTGGTTCTCGTTTGGCTATAACGACGATGTGGTGCCTCCTACCACCGCTTGGGCAACGTACAATATCGTGAAGGGTCCGAAGAAGATATCACCCTATCAGGCTACATGGCATTTCTGGCATCAAGAACAGTGGGATGAATGGGAAAACTGGCTGTTGCATGAGCTGGGATGTAAGAAATAAGTGATAAGAATGTTAAGAAAGTATTAGTAATCATAAAGTTCAAAGTTCAATGTTCAAAGTTAAAAGATTATATATGTTGTTAGGTGTTGCCATGCTGATGGTAGCCTGTAGCAAGACAGAAGAAAAACCGAAAACCATAGCCCAACAGTTGGCAGATCGCCTGCAGTCCTTACAGCAGAAAGGTTATATGATGGGCCATCAGGACGATCCTTTCTACGGTATAACGTGGGAATACCAAGCCGACAGCAGTGATGTGAAGAATGTTTGTGGCGACTATCCTGCTGTGATGGGTTTCGATCTGGGAGGCATTGAGGTAGGCGACGCCAAGAATCTGGATAGTGTCCCCTTCACGCGTATGCATGACGAGATTATTGCCCACCATGAGCGTGGAGGCATTATCACCATTTCGTGGCATCCGCGCAATCCGCTGACTGGTGGTACGGCCTGGGACGTAGCCGATACGACTGTCGTGGGAAGTGTGCTACCCGGCGGCAGTGAGTTCGAGAAGTTCCAGACATGGATGAAACGTGTGGGCGACTTCCTGCTGACATTGAAGACCAAGGAGGGCCAGCTCGTACCAGTCATCTTCCGTCCTTGGCACGAAAACAATGGCTCGTGGTTCTGGTGGGGGCAGAAACTCTGCACGGACAATGAGTTTCATGGACTTTGGTGCCTGTTGCAGGACGAGCTGAACAGTCGCGGACTCACCAACCTGCTGTGGAGCTATTCACCCAATCTCGATGGCGGATGGACTGAGGAACGCTTTCTGGCGCGCTATCCAGGTAACGAACGTGTGACGCTAATCGGTGAGGATGCTTATCAGTGGGGTACGGAGGAGGAGTTTAAGACGGCCCTCACTGCCGACCTGAAGTTCTTGAGTGACTTTGCCGAGAAAAACGGGAAACTGTTGGCTATGACTGAGTGTGGCTTAAAGAATATGCCAGACTCAACGTGGTGGACACGAGTGCTGAAACCCATCATGGACAACTATCCTATTTGCTATTTCCACTTGTGGCGCAACTATAAGGAAGAGTATTTCGGACCAGCTCCCAGTTTGCCCTGTGCCGCTGATTTCAAGAAGCTTTACGAGGCTGAGAATACGTTGTTCTTAAAAGAAATCACAGAATAGCGTAATACCGGAATACCGAAATAACGAAATAACGAAATAACGAAAAATCAAAATAACAAGAAACAATGAGCAATTTTGAAGAAAGAGTAAAGCTGTTGCGTGCTCATCACGAACAGTTGTTGACGCGGAAAAACGAACCTCTGGAGTGGGGGAATGGCATTTACGATAAGTGGAAATATCCCATTCTGACTGCCGAGCATACCCCGTTGGAATGGAAGTATGACTTCTGCGAGAAGGATAACCCCTATCTGATGCAGCGCATTATGATGAATGCTACATTGAATTCCGGTGCCATCAAATGGCAAGGAAAGTACTGCCTTGTGGTACGTGTCGAAGGAGCCGACCGTAAGTCGTTCTTTGCCGTCGCTGAATCGCCCAATGGTGTTGACAATTTCCGTTTCTGGGACGAGCCCATCACCATGCCTGACGACGTGATTCCTGCTACGAATATCTACGACATGCGCATCACGCAGCATGAGGACGGTTGGATCTATGGCGTGTTCTGTGCCGAGCGTCACGACGACTCTCAGCCCGGCAACTTGAGTGCTGCTACGGCGACAGCAGGTATTGCACGTACCAAGGATTTGAAGACTTGGGAACGTCTGCCCGATCTGAAGACTCGTTCGCAGCAGCGTAACGTCGTCCTGCATCCTGAGTTTGTCGACGGTAAGTACGCCTTCTACACCCGTCCACAGGATGGCTTCATCGATACCGGTTCTGGTGGCGGCATTGGCTGGGCACTGGTGGACGACATCACCCATGCTGAGGTGAAGGATGAGAAAATCATCAACGCCCGCCACTATCATACCATCACCGAGGTGAAGAACGGCGAAGGTCCACACCCCATCAAGACTCCCAAGGGTTGGCTGCACTTGGCTCACGGCGTTCGCGCTACTGCCGATGGTCTTCGCTACGTGCTTTATATGTATATGACGGCGCTGGACGACCCCACACGTGTCATCGCACAGCCTGGCGGATACTTCCTTGTTCCCGAGGGTGACGAGTATCTGGGCGACGTCATGAACGTGGCCTTTGCCAATGGTTGGATTGCCGACGACGATGGACGCGTGTTCATCTACTACGCTTCTGCCGATACGCGAATGCATGTCGCTACATCGACTGTCGGCAAACTGATTGACTATTGCATGAATACCCCCGAGGACGGCCTCTTTACTGCCGCCAGCGTGGAAACCATTAAAAAACTAATTGCTAAAAACCGTTCATTATGAGTAATTTAAAAGAAAAAATCGCCTATGGCTTTGGTGATATGTCGTCCAGCATGTTCTGGAAGATTTTCTCCTACTATCTGCCATTCTTCTACAGTAACATCTTCGGCCTGTCGCTCACCGACGCTGGTGTGCTGGTGCTGGTAACCCGTATCTGGGATGCCGTCAGTGACCCCATGATGGGTATCATTGCCGACCGTACCAACACGCGCTGGGGTAAGTATCGTCCCTACCTGCTCTGGGTGGCTCCCTTCTTCTCCATTGCGGGTATTCTGTTGTTTACCACCCCTGACGTCCAATATGGTGGAAAACTGGTCTGGGCCTATGTCACCTACATCATGATGATGACGGTTTATACGGGCATCAACGTACCTTATGGTGCTATGCTGGGTGTGATGACTGACGATACCAACGAGAAGACAGTATTCTCGTCCTTCCGTATGTTCTTTGCTTACGGTGGTTCGTTCATTTCGCTGTTCCTTTGGGAACCGCTGACCAACATGATGGGTGGTTATAATACCCCACAGGGTTGGTTTTGGGCTATGGTGGTCATTGCAGCAGCCTGCTTCGTGATGTTTATTATCTGCTTCTCGATGACCCGCGAACACTTGAATACCGTTTCTACCGTTTCTGTGGGAAGCGACTTCAAAGCTCTGCTTAGCAACAAGCCTTGGTGGTTGCTCATTGGTGCTGCTCTGTGCTTCAACCTGTTCAATACCGTCCGTGGAGCTACAGTAGCCTACTTCTTCCAGGATATCATCGGCGTCAATGTCAGCCTGGTATTCTTCGGACTTGTCTTTGCCTTCTATGCAGGACTCTTCCTAGGTGTCGGCGAGGTAAGCAACATGGTTGGTGTGGCTTCGTGTGTACCTATTTCTAATAAGTTGGGTAAAAAGACCACCTTCATTATGGTCAACGCTTCGTTGGTAGTTCTCAGCATTGCCTTCTACTTCATTCCCTGCACACCTTCAGGCTATTGGCTGATGCTTATTTTCCAGGTGCTCATCTCCATTCTGACAGGTATTATGTCTCCTCTTGTATGGTCGATGTATGCTGATGTCAGCGACTATGCTGAGCTCGAATTCCATACAGCATCTACAGGTCTTATCTTCTCGTCATCGTCAATGGCTCAGAAGTTTGGTGGTGCCATTGGTGGTGCTGCCGTTTTGTGGCTGCTCGATTCGTTTGGCTATATCACCGATGCCGAGCAGTTGGCAGCTGGTGTCGTACAGCCCGACGATGCATTGAACTGTCTGCGCTGGCTGATGAGCTTTATCCCTGCTCTGGTAGCCCTTGTTTCCATGTGCATCGTCTGGTTCTATCCGCTCACCACTGAGCGTATCAACCACATCAATGCAGAACTGAAGAAGATACGTAATTTCTCATTCGATGAAGAATCAAACGATTAAGACGATAGTCAATGAGATGCAGGATGTTGTCGAGAACAACATCCTGCGTTTCTGGTTAGACCGTATGCAAGACCACGAGAATGGTGGTTTCTATGGTCGCATCGATGCCAACGAGGTGCTCCACAAGGATGCCGAGAAGGGCGCTATCCTCAATGCCCGCATTCTCTGGTCGTTCTCGGCGGCCTATCGTGTGCTGGGAAAGGAAGAGTATTTAGAGGCAGCCAATAGGGCCTATACTTATTTTATCGACCATTTCATCGATCCTGAGTATGGTGGTGTCTTTTGGAGTGTCGACAGTCAGGGCAATCCCCTCGACACCAAGAAGCAGTTCTATGCCATAGGCTTTGCTATTTACGGAATGTCGGAATATGCTCGTGCTACGGGCAGTCGCGAAGCCCTCGACTATGCTATCAGTCTTTACGAGTGTATCGAGGAACATGCCTTCGACCATGAGCACAACGGATATATCGAGGCCTGCACCCGTGAGTGGGGCCAGATGGCCGACATGCGCCTGTCTGACCTTGATGCCAACTATCCCAAGTCGCAGAATACGCACCTCCACATCATCGAGCCCTATACCAATCTGTTTCGCTGCATCCGCGAGATGCAGGCGGCAAGCACGTGCAACTACGTACCTGTTCTAGGTTCTGTACTGCCTGTCGATGTCGTTGTTCCGATGGAGACGCTGGCACGCATCGAGGGTTCACTGCGCAATCTGATTACCATCTTCACCGACTATATCCTGAATCCCGAGACCCATCATCTCGACCTCTTCTTCGAGATGGATTGGACACGTGGTGCAGGCCATCTTGAGAGCTATGGCCACGACATCGAGTGCTCGTGGCTCATGCACGAGGCTGCACTTGTCTTGGGTGACCCGAAGGTACTCCGAAAGGTTGAAGACGTAGTGCGCGTAGTGGCGAAAGCCAGCGAGAAGGGCCTGCGTCCTGACGGTTCTATGATTCATGAGGCCAATCTCGATACCGGTCATGTCGACGACGACCTGCACTGGTGGGTACAGGCTGAAAACGTGGTGGGATGGTTTAATCTCTACCAGCATTTCGGCGACGAGGATGCCCTCCAGAAAGGCTTGCGTTGCTGGGAGTATATCAAGACGCAAATCATTGATTATGAGCATGGTGAGTGGCATTGGAGCCGTCATCCTGATGGTACGCTAAATACCGTCGACGACAAGGCAGGATTTTGGAAGTGCCCTTATCATAATAGTCGTATGTGTTTCGAAATCATCGAAAGATTTGGTGGAGTGGAAGAAAATTAGTAACTTTGCACCCCAAAACGAATAAACCCTATCTTTTTTATATGCAACAGAAGATTATTATCCTCGATTTCGGCTCACAGACCACCCAGCTCATTGGCCGTCGTGTGCGTGAGTTGGACACCTTCTGCGAAATCATGCCCTACAACAAATTCCCTGTTGCTGATGATGCTGTCATCGGCGTCATCCTCAGTGGATCTCCCTACTCGGTGCACGATCCGGAAGCCTTTAAGGTGGATCTCTCGCAGTTTGTGGGCAAGGTTCCCGTGCTGGGCATCTGCTATGGCGCACAGTTCATCTCGCATTCCCTCGGTGGAAAGGTCGAGAAGGCCGATAGCCGTGAGTATGGTCGTGCCAACCTCGAGACGGTCGACACCACGAATCCTCTCTTCAAGGGCTTCGAGCGTGGTTCGCAGGTCTGGATGTCTCATGGTGACACCATTACCGCCATTCCTGACGATTTCAAGGTGATTGGTTCTACCAAGGACGTCACCAATGCCGCCTTTGCTTCCACAAAGCAGCCTGTTTGGGCCGTTCAGTTTCATCCCGAAGTTTTTCATACCTCACAGGGCAAGACGCTGCTCAAGAATTTCGTCGTCGACATCTGTGGCTCGCGCCAGGAGTGGAGTGCTGCATCGTTTGTCGACAGCACCGTTGCCGATTTGAAAGCACAACTGGGACAGGACCGCGTCATTCTGGGTCTCTCTGGTGGTGTCGATTCGTCTGTTGCTGCAGTATTGCTGAATCGAGCCATTGGTGACCGTCTGACGTGTATCTTTGTCGATCACGGCATGTTGCGCAAGAACGAGTTCACGCAGGTCATGAACGACTATAAGGTCCTCGGCTTGAATGTGATTGGCGTCGATGCCAGCGAGAAGTTCTTCTCCGATTTGGCAGGCGTTTCCGACCCCGAACAGAAGCGTAAGATTATTGGTCGCGATTTCGTTGAGGTGTTCAATGCTGAGGCTAAGAAGATTACCGATGCCCGTTGGCTCGCTCAGGGTACCATCTATCCAGACCGTATCGAGTCGCTTAACATCACGGGTAAAGTCATCAAGAGTCACCATAATGTAGGTGGACTGCCCAAGGAGATGAATCTGCAACTCTGCGAACCGCTGAAGTGGCTGTTCAAGGACGAGGTGCGTCGTGTGGGGCGTCAGCTGGGCATGCCCGAGCACCTCATCACTCGTCATCCTTTCCCTGGTCCTGGCCTTGCTGTACGTATTTTGGGTGATATCACTCCCGAAAAAGTCCGTATCCTTCAGGATGCCGACGATATCTATATCCGTGGACTTCGCGAATATGTCGATAGCGATGGCGAAACCCTGTATAATAAGGTATGGCAGGCTGGTGTCATTCTACTGAGCACCGTCCGTTCGGTGGGTGTGATGGGCGATGAGCGTACCTACGAACATCCCGTGGCCCTGCGTGCTGTCACCTCTACCGATGCGATGACGGCCGATTGGGCCCATCTGCCTTTCGACTTCATGGCTAAGGTCTCGAACGAGATTATCAACAAGGTACGCGGTGTTAATCGCGTCTGCTACGATATCTCGTCAAAACCGCCAGCAACAATCGAATGGGAATAAGCAAAAAGCCTCGCCGTTTGGCGGGGCTTTCTGCTTGTTTAGAAAACAATCGGAACAACCAGTTTGAACGTTACGTTACGGCCCATATTATAGACACCCTGGCGTCCTTTCACCACATTCATATCGGTATATTTCAGCCGGCTCAGGTGATTCTGGTAGGCACGGTTCAGCAGGTTGTCAGCTGTGATGTATAGTTCAGCCACCTTCTTGCCCTTCCACGTCAGATCGGTGCCTGCCGAGAGGTTCACCAGCGTATAGCTTGGCGTGGGTGTCTCGGTGTCGTCAGCGCTGTAGATATGGTTCTGGGGCAGATAGCACTCCAAACCGGCAGCGACGTAGAGGTTATCAGCCGATAGTCCCTTGGCGTGGTGGGTGTGGTGCGAATGTGGTCCCATGGTGGGGTGCGAGTGGTGCATCAACTCCCATTTCACTTCCGACGTCCAGCGTGGAGCAGGCGTAAAGGGCAGATATTTGATACGCTCATCGGTCTGATGCAACTGCTGAGCGTCGACATACGAGAAGGTATTTTCCAGATGCAGCGAATGTATGGGGTGAATATCGATGGCTGCCTCGAAACCCATCAGTCGCGCATCACCTTGCGTGTAGGCATAGGTCAGATAACCTTCTTCCACCTCCTCAAGCAGTCGGTGCATGAAGATGTAGTTGTCGATGCGGTTGGCAAACAGTGACAGTTGTGCCGATACATATTGCGACGTAAAGTCTAGTCCGAAGTCGGCCTGCAGACTGTACTCTGCCTTCAGATTCCCGTTGCCTATCTCATAGCGCTGCGAGCCTTCGTGTACACCATTCGATGCCAGCTCACTCAGGTTGGGCGTACGGAATCCGCGTGCCACGTTCAGTCGCATGTCCAAATGGTCGTTCACGTTCCAAACGGCACCAATGCTTCCCGTTATACCGTTAAAGTTGCGTTTCAGATCGCTGAATCGCAATTCACCCTCATCGATGAACTCATCGCTGTGCATGCGACGGTGGTCGTAGCGCACACCACCATTCAGCGTCCAGCGATCCAAACGTTTGCTGGCAGTGGCATAGATGCCGAAGTCGAACAGCCGGTATTCGGGAATCAGCGCCTCCTCGCCTTTGTTCAGCGACTGCTGATACATGCCTCCGATGCCTGTCGACAGCTTCCATCCGTCCCATTCCTGCGTCAGGTAGCGCACGTCATAGGTCAGTGTGTGCAACTTAAAGAATGCCTCGTATTCGTCCATGCTCTCCTCGTATTCCTTGCGACGGTTCTGCTGATAGCCCACAATGGCTTTCAGATATCCTGACGGCAGGTTCACGCTGTTGTCCCACACCAGCTTGTAGTGTTTCACCTGCTGGAAGGGTAGGGACTTGGAGTAACTCTTCGGGGAAACCGAAGAGCACACCAGTTCGCCGGTTTCCTCGTCGCGCTCGCCCTCAATGATGCTGGGCGTCTGGTGGTATGCCGTCCATGTCAGCCACGAGTGGCCCCAGTCTTTCTGCAGTCCGAGTCTCAATCGTCCGGCACGCTCCGTAAACTGTGAACCAGGCACATAGCCGTCATACTTATTCTTATATGCATGAGCCATCTTATGGCTGAACCGTGCATCCCAGATAAAGCCTTTTTGGTTGCCGGCGGCTGATAGCGAATAGCCAAACAGTCCGTTGTTCGTCTGGTATTCCGAGCTGACGTTGGCACGCAAAGTACCTTCGGCAGGAGCCGCCTGACTATGCAGGATGACGACACCTGCCATAGCGTCCGAACCATACATCAGCGATGCCGGACCCTTCAGAATCTCTACAGAGTTCACCGCACTGCCATCCACTTCCACGCCGTGCTCGTCGCCCCATTGCTGACCTTCCTGGCGGACACCTTCACTCATCACCACCACGCGGTTGTATCCCAGTCCGCGAATGATGGGTTTCCCGATGCCGCCGCCTGTAGTCAGCTGGGCCATGCCGGGCTGGTGTGCTATGGCGTCAATGATATTCGTTGCTGCCGTCGACCGCAATTCCTGTGGACGGATGATGCTGATGGGTGCTGTGGCGTTCTTCAGTTTCGTGTCACCTGTCACGCCGGTTACTACCAGCTCGTTCAGTTTCAAGTGGCGGAAAAAAACGTCCGTCGAGTCCTCGTGGTGCTGGTGTTTGTCTATATTGTTTTGCGCTGTCATCGTAGTACATACGCACAACAATGACAGCATGATATAATGCTTTTTCATTTTGATTGATTTTAAATCCGATTTTGTGGGATTTGAAGGCCCTTTATGAGCCGACCCCATTTTACTCTTTTACTATTTCACCTTTAAAAAGAGTAAGTTGGTGGCCCGCGGGTGATGACGACGCCCAAAGCCTGCTTGCAGATACGGTTTGTGCCTTGGGCATACGCTAATCTGTCAAGATGAATGAATGCGGTAGCAGCTATGATACAGGCTGCCAGTGCCATAGGTAGTGTCAGGAACTGGCACAGCAGACAGTTGTCCATCGACAGTGTCTGTTGTCCCAAATGTCCGCCACACTGGTGGTGCACACATTCCGTGCACAGGTCTTCTGCAGACTGCTCGTAGCTGTGAATATGAAGCGACGACAACAGCAGCATTGGCACGAATACGGCCAATAGCAACCATGATGATAATTGTCTTTTCTTCATTTTCACGCCGCGAAATTATGAAAAAAAAGCGGGCCAACCAAATGGTCAGCCCGTTTTTTTATATTTTTTGACGTTTATTTATCGTATGCGTGCAGCGGATAGTCGGTGGTGAAGTGCAGACCGCGACATTCCTTGCGTTCCAATGCCCAGCGGGTGATGAGATAGCCCACATTAATCATGTTACGCAGTTCGCAGATGTCGCGCGAAGCTTTCACACGCTTGAAGAGTCGCTCGGTCTCCTCATAGAGCATGTCAAGACGGTCCCAGGCACGATGCAGGCGCAGGTCGCTGCGCACGATACCCACATAGTTGGACATAATCTGGTTCACCTCGCGCACCGATTGGGTAATCAGCACCTTCTCCTCGTTGGTCATCGTACCCTCGTCGTTCCATTCGGGAACCTTGTTGTTCCAATCGTACAGATCGACATGCTGTAACGAGTCCTTTGCGGCAGTATCGGCATAGACCACAGCCTCGATGAGTGAGTTCGAGGCCAGACGGTTGCCGCCATGCAGACCCGTGCACGAACATTCGCCGAGGGCATAGAGCCGCTCGATGCTCGACTGTCCGTTCAGGTCGACCTTGATACCTCCGCACATATAGTGGGCGGCAGGGCGCACGGGAATATAGTCGGTGGTGATGTCGACGCCCATCGAGAGACACTTCTGGTAGATGTTCGGGAAGTGTTTCTTCGTCTCGGCAGGGTCTTTATGGGTAACGTCCAGACAGACATGGTCCAGACCGTGAATCTTCATCTCCTTATCAATGGCACGGGCCACGATATCGCGGGGTGCCAGCGAGAGGCGTTCGTCGTATTTCTGCATAAACTCCTCGCCATTGGGCAGTTTCAGGATGCCGCCATAGCCGCGCATGGCCTCGGTGATGAGGTAGGCGGGATGCGTCTCCTTGGGGTTATGCAGCACGGTGGGGTGGAACTGTACGAACTCCATATCGGCCACCGTACCCTTGGCGCGATAGACCATGGCGATGCCGTCACCTGTTGCGATGACAGGATTCGAGGTGGTCAGATAGACGGCTCCGCAGCCACCCGTACACATGACGGTAATCTTCGAAAGATAGGTGTCTACCTTCTCGGTAATGGGATTCAGCACATAGGCTCCATAGCACTGGATGTTCGGTGAACGACGCGTCACACGGACGCCCAGATGGTGCTGCGTAATGATTTCTACGGCAAAGTGGTTCTCCTTGACTTCTATGTCTGGGCACGCACGGACAGCTTCCATCAGTCCGCGCTGAATCTCGGCACCGGTATCGTCGGCATGGTGCAGAATGCGGAACTCAGAGTGTCCGCCCTCACGGTGCAGGTCGAACTTGCCATCCTCCTTGCGGTCGAAATTCACGCCCCACTGTACCAGTTCCTGAATCTGCTCAGGAGCATTGCGCACCACCTGCTCAACGGCCTGGCGGTCGCTGATGTAGTCGCCGGCAATCATCGTGTCTTCAATGTGCTTGTCGAAATTGTCAAGCTCCAAATTGGTCACACTGGCCACACCACCCTGGGCAAACGACGTGTTGGCTTCGTCGAGACCGGCCTTACAGATGATGCATACCTTGCCCTTCTTGGCACGGGCTACCTTCAGGGCGTAACTCATACCGGCCACGCCAGCTCCGATAATCAGGAAATCGTACTTGTATACCATAGCTTTTTTGTAATTTTACGCTGCAAAATTACGAAAAAAAATGAGAAATGAGAAATGAGAAATGAGAAATGTACCATTTTTTTTGTACCTTTGCACGCGATTATGAAGAAATATTGTTTTTTAACCCTGATATTTTGGCTTTCTTTGGCCGTTAAGGCCCAGATAGTCAACGACGCTGAAACCTTTTCGTTGGAAAACGACAGCCTTTGCATGAAGCTCGATTCACTGCTCAGCAGCTCTCTTTTTGAAACCTCTCAAGTGGGTCTGATGGTCTATGACCTCACAGCCGACACCGCGCTCTATCGTTATAACCACCGTCAGAAGCTCCGTCCGGCATCGTGCATGAAACTCGTTACCAGTATTACGGCGCTGGACCAGCTGGGGCCGAAGTATGAATACCAGACACGCATCTTCTATACCGGCGAGGTGCGCGACAGCACGCTGTGGGGCAACATCTACTGCGTGGGAGGCTTCGACCCCATGCTGACGCAGGACGATGTCATCACACTGGCTGCCAGCATCCGCAATCTGGGCATCGACAGCATTCGCGGACAGATTGTTGCCGACCGTTCCTTCAAGGAGTCGCTGGACTATGGCGAAGGCTGGTGCTGGGACGACGACAACCCCATGCTCATTGCCCTGACCATTGGTCGTAAGGACAATTTTACGTCCACGCTGGCTGAGGAGATCTCGCGTCTGGGTATCAACCTGGAGGGTGTACAGCTGATGCAGGGTCGCACACCCGAAAACGCCAAGTTGCTGGATGTATGCTGTCACAGCATTACCCAGGTGTTGGAACGAATGATGAAGGTCAGCGACAATTTCTATGCCGAGTCCATGTTCTACCAGACGGCAGCATCCGTAGGCCATCGCTTTGCTACCGCCGATAATGCCCGTAACGTGACGAGGAAACTCATCAACCGTCTGGGACTGAATGCCGGCAACTATCGTGTTGCCGACGGTTCTGGACTGTCGCTCTATAACTACGTCACCGCCGAATTGCTGGTTACCTTGCTGCGTCACGCCTGGCGTACCCCGTCCATCAGCAAGGCACTGATGCCCTCGCTGCCTGTTGCCGGAGTCGACGGCACGCTGAAGAGTCGTATGCAGAAAACCCTTGCCCAAGGGAATGTCCGTGCCAAGACGGGTACCCTGACGGGCATCTCGTCGCTGGCGGGATACTGTACGGCACGCAATGGCCACGAACTAGCCTTTGCTATCATCAATCAGGGCATTCTCGACAAGACCAGTGGAAAGGCCTTCCAGGACCGCGTCTGCCAGGTGCTGTGCGGGGAGGATTTAGGAGTTAAAGGAGTTAAAGAAGTTCTCACACCTAAAGGTATGAGTGTGGCACGCAATAAAGGAGTTAAGAAAGGAGCGAAGGCCACGAAGTCTAGACAGTCTGCACGTAGTGCTCGAAAGCCTCGCGGTAAGCGTCGGTAACGCGGATAATCTCCTCGCCGATATACACACAAAGATTACGGTCGACCGTTCGTATCTTGTCCAGGCGGACAATGTACGAGCGGTTGATTCGCATAAAGGCATCCTGAGGCAGGGCGTCCTCGACGGCTTTCATCGTCATGTGGGTAGTCAGCGGCAGTCGTTCACCCTCGATGTGGAAGCGCACATAGTCCTTCATGCCCTCAACATAGAGAATATGCTCGAAACTAATCTGCCGCAGTTCCCCGTCCACCCTGATAAACATGGTCTTGGGTGTTGTAGGTGTGGCGGAAGCAAATTGTTCACTATTCACTTTTCCCTTTTCCCTTAAATCGAACCATTGCTCGGCTTTCTCGACGGCGGCAATAAACTTGTTATATCTGATGGGTTTCAGCAGGAAGTCGATGGCGCTGACCTCGTAGCTTTCGAAGGCATACTCCTTGAAGGCAGTGGTAAAAATGACCTTGGTACCCTCGGGCAGCATATGCGAGAGTTCCATACCGTTCATGTCGGGCATCTGGATGTCCATGAAGGCGAGATTGACGGGGTGTTCCTTCAACCAGCTGAGGGCTTCGACGCTATCGGTAAACGAAGCCTCCAACCGTAGCTGGGGCGTCTTGGCTACGAAAGATTCCAACAATTTGACAGCCAGCGGCTCGTCATCGACAATAATGCAAGTAATCATAAACTTCAAACATCAAACTTCAAACATCAAACATCAATGGTAACACGCACCTTGTAGATATTGTCTTCCAGCGACTGCTCCCACACGTAGCGGTTCTTGTAGATAAGGTCCAGGCGGCGACGGGTATTTTCTATGCCGATGCCCGATCCGCTGCGGTCTGCATCATCCTTGGGGAAATTGGTGTTCTCGCAGGTGAAGACGAGGCGTTGGGTGTTGTCTCCTGACTCCTGTCTTCTGACTCCTGACTCCTTTAACTCAAGCTTGATATCGATGCGTGACTCGCGGTTGCTGCTGATGCCATGCTTAAAGGCGTTCTCAATCAATGAAATAAACAACAGAGGCGCGATTTCTAATTGAGAATTGACAATTGACAATTGACAATTGACAATGGTCCGCTCGTTGCAGCGCAACTTCATCAGTTCCACGTAGTTACGCATAAACTCCACCTCACCCTGCAGGGGAACGGTCTCGCGGCGCGTCTCGTACATGGCATAGCGCAACAGGTCGCTGAGCTGGGCTATGGAGTCCTGGGCCTTGTCGGCATCAAGCTGTATCAACGAGGAAATGTTGTTCAGCGTATTAAACAGAAAATGCGGATTCAACTGGTTCTTCAGCCACTCCAGTTCAGCTTCTGTGCGCTTGTGCTGTTCTTCCATCAACTGGCGCTTGATGGCCCTTGTACGGTACATGTGATGAATCAACAGAGCAATACCTGCCAGCAGGATGTTCATAAATATGCTCAACACCGATGTGGAGTAGTAGCTCGTCACCGCATAGCGCTTGGCGCGTTCGTTGGGCAGATGCTCCATAAACGCCGGTGTCTCGATGCCGAAATAGTGCCAGGCGAGAAGTCCGAAGATGACGGCATTGCCCAACCAAAACAGCCAGCGGCGATTGCGATAGTAGCCGAAGGGAATGAGCACGAAGGAGTTGACGAAGAATATGGCGGCAGGAATCCACATGATGCGCGAGGAGAACTGGAGTGCCCGCCAGGCATCCTCCCAACTGTTGTTGGCGGCAAAGGCGGAGATGGCTGGCACCATGAGGAACACAAGCCATGCTGCTACTTGCAGACCATAGAATGTGACGTCTTGAACCTTTATTTTTTCTTTCATGTTGCAAAAATAGTAAATAATATTGAAACTACAAAATCTCTCCCGCATTATCTCAACGCAGGAGAGAAAACTTATCTATGAATCATATTATTGTGGCATATTGCCATTACCTGTATTGCCGGAACCTACACTGTTAATCATCTCACCCTGCGACTGCTGCTCGATGAAGTCGTTCTGTACGCGACTCTGGTGCTGCTGGCGGTTCACCATCTTCGAATTGCCGAAGGTATAGCTGACGGTGAATGTCACACCGTACAGGGGAATCTTGATGTTGTTCATACTGGTGAAGTTCTGTCCGCGACTGCTGCTCTTGATCATGATGCTGCCGCCATCGTTCAATCCCGTCATACCCGAGATGCTCAGGTTCAGCTTGTCTTTCAGCAGCGACTTCGACAGACTGGCAGTCACCATGTTGAAACCACCGCTCCATCCCTGCAGGGTATAGCTCTTGGTCGAACTGATGACGAAGGCGCTGAGCTTCAGGTCCCAAGGCAGTGTCTGCTGCAGACCACCCATGATGTTGGCAGTCCATCCGCTGTTGCTCTGGCCTAAGGCGTCGCTCTTCAAATCGATGTAATTCACGGCTCCGTTCATAAAGAGGCGCGTGTTCTTGGTCAGCAAGTAGTTGACGTAGGCATTGATGCCCGTCTGATGACTCTTCACCACATTGCCGTAGGTGGTGTTCAGCAGGTTGTTGCTGTCGTAGAAGCTGTACTGCGAGATACCGTTCTCCGTGAAGTTGTGGTGGGCATTGAGGTTCACCATCAGTTTCGAGGTGTATGTGTTGTAGACCAGCGAAATGTTGTGGGCCTTCTCGACGTCGAGGTCGGGATTACCATAAGTCAGTGCGATGGGATTGGTCTTGTCGACGTAGGGGTTCAGATAGCTGATGCCGGGACGCGAGATGCGCATGTTGTAGGTCAGACCGAGATTGCTGCCCATACCGATGTTATACTGCAAGCTGGCGCTGGGAACGAGGGAACCGTAGCTGGTTTTGAAGTCCTGACCGTTGCCCAGGTGGTACTCTACATCCTGCCAAGTGTATTCGTAGCGCACACCGGCCTTGGCACCAAACTTGTTCCATTTGCCGGTATATTCTCCGTAACCGGCCAGAATCTTGTTCTTATACTCGTATTCGCTGCTGGTGCTGGGATCGTAGACGTCCTTCAGATAGTATTTCGAGTCCGAGGTGGCGTCGTGCAGCTGCAGCTTGCCTCCCAAAGCCAGCGACTGTCCCGTAGCCAGCGGCATAGTATAGTCCAGCTGGAAGATGTGGTTGGTGGTCTTGTCCTTATTCTCGGAATAGCGGTTCGTCAGGTCGATAACCGTCGAGTTGGTACCGAAGTTGTTGGTCATCTCGGTGGTCGCGGGACTGTAGTTCAGCTGATAGGTAAAGGCCAGCGACTGGGTGCGCTCTTTGTTGAAGAAACGCTGGTAGTCGATGCTGCCGCTGAACGACGTGCGCGAGTTCTTCATCTCGGTGTCACTGCCGTAGCTGTATGGGGTGAGCGGTGAGAGGCTTGAGGTAAGCGTGGTGAGCGACGATCCTGTGCTCTTCATCGACATGCTTTTAATCGATGCCGTCGCATTCAGCATGCTCATCTCGTCGAGCTGATAGCCCAGCGTCAGACTTCCCATCGTGAACGGGGTCTTTACCTTGTTCTCCGAGGTAAGTATCTGTGAATCACCGCTATCCTGCAACTGCTCCATTTCGGTAGTGGTATTGCCGGGGGTGTTGTAGCTGGTGATCACGTTGGCGCTGTACGACAGCTTGCCCTGCTGACCACTCAGGAAAACACTACCTCCCAGCTGGCGGTTGCCGGCAGAAGCACGGACACTGCCATTATAGCCGTTCATGGTCTGGGCTGCTACGCCACCGCCTGTGCCCTTCGGACCCTCCATCTTGTTCATCACGATATTCAGTACACCGGCGGCACCCTCGGCATCATACTTGGCACCGGGATTCGTTACCACCTCAATGCTCTTGACGGCACTGGCGGGCATCGACTTGAACACCATCGAGGGATTCGACGAAAACATCACGTTGGGCAGACCGTCTACGTATACCTTAAACGACGACGAACCGTTGACGGTGATGTTGTCCTCGCCGTCGACAGTCACCATAGGTACCTTGCGCAGCATGTCGAGCACGGTATACGACTTCGCGTCTTCGTCCTCGCTGACCTGATAGGTCATCTTGTCAACGTCCATCTTCACCAGACGCTTCTGGTGGACAATCTCCACACCGTCCAACTCTTTCGACCAGGTGACGGAGTCATTCGCCAGCGTGTCGGTGGCATACACGACTTCCACGTCGTCATCATCATTGGTCTGGGCCATTACTACTGCTGAAAGTGTCAGCATCATTGTTGCGAGCACTGCTCTGAATGGAATGTTCTGTTTCATAATTCTTTTGCGTTTTTATTGTTTTCTGGGTGCAAAATTATAAGAAACAAGGCCACGCACCAAGTCACTTTCGACGAAATGGCCCCTGTCTTTCGACCAAATCCAACAAAGACAAGAGACATTTCTCATTTTTCATTTAAATTTCTCATTTCTCATTTCTCATTTCTCATTTAAAATTACTACTTTTGCAGGCGGAAATGACTTTTACGACTACGATATTGCAGTGGTTCCACGAGAACGGGCGGGCGCTTCCCTGGCGGGAGACGCACGATCCGTATGCCATCTGGCTCTCGGAAATCATCCTCCAGCAGACGCGCATCGAACAAGGGCGCCCCTATTGGGAGCGCTTCATGCACCGCTGGCCCACCGTCGAGGCACTGGCTGAGGCTTCCGAGGACGAGGTGCTTCGTGAGTGGCAGGGGCTGGGCTACTACAGCCGCGCCCGCAACCTGCATGCCGCCGCCAAGCAAGTCGTCGCCCGTGGTGGTTTTCCCACCACGCTCGAAGGCCTCCGCTCCCTAAAAGGCGTGGGCGACTATACCGCTGCCGCCATCGGCTCCTTTGCCTTCGGACTGCCTGCTGCCGTTGTCGACGGCAACGTCTATCGCGTACTGGCTCGCCACTACGGCATCGACACCCCCATCAACACCACCGAGGGCAAGAAAGTCTTCGCCGCCCTCGCCCAAAGCCTCCTGCCCCAAGCACAGGGGGACTGTCCCCCCATACTCGAAGCCAATCTTTCCTCTGATTACAACCAAGCCCTCATGGACTTCGGCGCCACCCATTGCACCCCCTCATCCCCCGGGTGCCCGTCGTGTCCCCTACAGGAAACCTGTGTGGCTTTCCGCGAGGGCCGCGTCAACGAACTGCCCGTCAAGCAGCGCACCCTGAAAATCACGGAGCGCCACCTCACCTATATATATATTAGGTATCGTGGCGAGACGGCCCTTCACCGCCGTCCTGCCGGCGACATCTGGCAAGGCCTCTACGAGCCCCTGCTTACCGACGCTGTTGGCCTTAACGCGCCCCTGCTTACTGACGCTGTTGGCCTTAACGCGCCCCTGCTTACCGAACGTGTTCTGTGTGGCGCAGTTTTGCTGCGCCAAAACGTCCGCCACGTCCTCACCCATCGCGTGCTTTATGCCGATTTCTGGCTATGGGAACCTGCCGAACGCCCACTACTCCCAGAAGGTTACTTCTGGACCCCCGAGTCCGACCTCGACCGCTACGCCGTCCCCCGGCTCATCGAAATCCTGTTCGACGCCGTGCATCAGCACACCGCCTCTGCCCCTAAAACACAAAGCCCAGGTTGATGTAATAATAGAAATTCTTGGTGAGGTTGTTATAGCCTACGGAACCACCCAGCGGACCGAAGATGGAGTTGAAATAATAGCTCAGCGATCCACCCAGCATGGTCTTGTGCTTCAGCAGGTCTTCGAAGGTCTGGGCATCCTGTCCGGCAGCAAAGCGCAGCAGGATGATGTTGTTATTCGTAACCTTGTATTGCGCCTGCATTTGGGCAGCCACCAGCTTGTCCCACGTAAGCTCCACATTACCCACACCGGCAAAGGGCATCTGTTCGTCCAGATAGTGCCCGTACCATTCGCCGCCCATCACGTTGCTCAGCACCATGGGCACGTTGTCGGCATAGAGGGCTCGCCCGAAGATCTTAGGCTGTATGGAGAACCGCTTGCCCAGGGGGAAGTTCATGCGACCTATCAGACTGTATTCGCGGATGCCGACATGACCGTCCAGCATAGCGAAATTGTCGGTATAGTAGGCGAATTTGGCCTGCAAGCGGTGTCCGCTTGTGGGGAAATACCAGTCGTTCTCGCTGTTGTACCATGCCTTGGCCTCATAGCTGATGTAGCCCTTGTTCTTCAGTTCCGCATCTTTCGTGTGTTCTTCCTGATGGTCGAAGAGCATGGAGTGATAGTGGTAGTAGTCCCAATTGGCTCCGATGCTGATGTTCAGGTTGCGCACATTGAAATTGAAGAGTTTCACCTTCACCGAGTGCTGGCGGTAATCCATGCTGAAGGCCTTGTCGCCGTCGTCGTAGAAGTCAATCTCGTTGCTGCGGAAGATATACGATATGGTGGGCCGGAAGAAACTGATGGGGCGCATCGACCAGTCGGCACGGGCCATCAGTCGCTTGCCCAGTCGCAGGGTCAGCTCCACATCCATAGGTACCTTGCTGCGGATGGGGAACTCGGCATTGGCCTGCAGGGCTACCATCTCTTCGTTGTCGAAACGTGCACCGACATTCACCTGACTGCTGCGTTTGTCGCGGGCCAGCAACGACATGCGGGTTTCCGGGCGCTCCTGATCAGTCTTGGAGTGTGTCGTCGCAGGCTGCGACTGCTGAACCTGTAGCAGATGCTGATGGCGGCGGCGCCCGTCGACACCAAGCTGCTGGCACAGTGCCACCAGTTCGTCCCAGTGCTCCATAGCGGCATCCTCGCCCCTGCGTATCAGCGTGTCGATGGCTACCGTCGAGAAACTCGCCGAGCTGTATCCCTTGGTATTCACGCGGATCAGGATGTCCGTCATGGCTTTGTTCTCTTCGAACTTGTTCATGCAGTTGAAGTCCACAATCTGCATCAGGATGCTCGACGTGGAATTGAGCTCCGAGGCGGTTTTCAGTTCCGACGATACGTCGACGCCAATGATGATGTCGGCACCCATCTGACGGGCGATGTCGGCAGGATAGTTGTTGCGCAGACCACCGTCCACCAGCACCTTCCCGCCGGTTCTGACGGGGGCAAAGACGCCGGGAATCGACATGCTGGCACGCATGGCCCTGCTCAGCACACCGCTGTGGAACACTACTTCGCTGTTGTCGACCATATTGGTGGCCACGCAGGCAAAGGGAATGGGCAGCTTGTTGAAGTCGATGGAATCGTGATAGGGTGCCGTCAGGGCGTCAAACAGCGTGGCGATGTTCTTGCCCACGACGAGGCCGCCACCGTCCGGCTTCGCCTTCTTGCTCTTGCCGAAGGTGAGGCTCTTCGAGATGACGTAGGTGTTCTGTTTCTCGCGTTCATGCAGACTCTGGCGCCGCAGGTCCTCGCGATCCGAGAGTACGAACGACCAGTTCTGGGCCCTGAGGATGGAGTCCAGCTCGTCGGCACTGTGACCGCAGGCATAGATACCGCCCACAATGCTGCCCATGCTGGTACCGGTGATGATGTCTATGGGGATGCCGGCACGTTCCAGTACCTTCAGCGCACCCACGTGTGCCGTACCCTTGGCACCGCCGCCACTCAGCACCAGCGCCACCTTTTTGCGGCCTGCTGCTGTCTGGCCTGTCGTCTGGCCCTCGGTGCTCGTCACCCTTTCGCCCCAGGCTGTTTGTGCGAAAAACACCATCAGCACCGTCAAAGTCATTGCTACCTGTCTCATCTCCTGCAATTTTCTGCAAAAGTACGCATTTTTTCTTAATTCTTAACTCTTAACTCTTAATTTTTTTGTAATTTTGCAGCCAAAATGGAACTGACAATGAAAATCAATATCGCCATCTTCGTTTCCGGCAGTGGTACCAACTGCGAGAATCTGATCCGTTATTTCGCCGACTCCGAGCGCGTCTGCTGCGCCCTCGTCGTCAGCAACAAACCCGATGCCTTCGCCCTGACACGTGCCCAGCGACTGGGTGTCGCCACCGCTGTGGCTCCCAAGGCCCAGCTCAACGATGACGACTTCATGCTGCCCCTGTTGCGCGAACATCACATCGACTTCATCGTCCTGGCGGGATTCCTGCCCCTGGTACCCGACTTCCTCATCGAGGCCTTCCCACGCCGCATCATCAATATCCACCCGGCATTGCTGCCTAAATATGGCGGTAAGGGCATGTGGGGCCACCACGTCCACGAGGCGGTGAAGGCTGCTGGCGAAACGGAAACAGGCATGACGGTGCATTACGTCACACCCGTCTGCGACAGCGGTGAGATCATCGCTCAGTTCCGCACACCCCTATCACCCGACGATACCGCCGACGACATCGCCGCCAAGGAGCACATCCTCGAAATGGAACACTTCCCGAAAGTAGTGGAAAATGTGCTTGAGAATACTTTCTTAATGAGTAATGAGTAATTAGTAATGAGTAATTATGATATGCTAAGATGCGGAACCTCAAGCGGGTACACTTTCCGCCCTGAAGGTAATCATAATTACTAATTACTCATTACTAATTACTAATTTGAAGAAATATTATTTCTTCTTCAGATCGTTCTGCATCTTGATGACGAAGATAATCACACTGCACGTAAACGTGATGAGGTTGGTGAGTACCAGGTAGTAGTTCTCAACCAACAGTCCCTGAACGACAAAAGCAAAGCATCCTACAGCCATCATGATGAAACCCGGCAGCGAGATGCCGTCGGTGTTACGCGTACGGATGGTTTGAACGGCCTGGGGCAGATAACCCAGAATAAGTCCGATGCTGGCTATCCAGCCGCAAAGGTGAATCAAAAAATCGTTGTCCATAGTTTTTTAGTTATTTTGTTCCTTATATTTGCCTGCGAATTTACGGCTTTTTATCCAAAATACCAAACTTTTTGTCGAAAAAACGTAATATTTATCGCTGAATCGTTAAAATAATAGAATAGGTTGCAACAAATTAGCATTTTTTAATCGAAATACTTGCAGAATTCATTTTTTCTGCCTATCTTTGGCGGCGAAACAAATGAATGAGATAAATACGTGCAATTCAGGAAGATATGGATTTTAGTGGTGCTCTTACACTTAATGGGAACTCTGGCCGCTACGGCACAGGATACTATTTTGTGGCCACGAACTAATCTCCTGCTTCCGCTGCTTAATGTGGGTGCTGAATTGCCGTTAAACAACAGATGGTCGGTAGCGGCCGACGTCTATTACCCCTGGATACCTCGAGCCTCTAACCACAAGAATTGCTTTCAAGCATTCGGTGTGGGTGGCGAATTGCGCTATTGGCTGGGCAAGGGTCACAACAGGGGCTTTGACAACAGGAAACGGCGCTTGTTAGGCCATTCGGTAGGCGCGTTCGCCATGTTGGGATACTACGACTGGGAGCGCAACTATTCGGGCTATCAGGGCGACTTCGTGATGGGCGGTATTGACTACCTCTACGCCATGCCCGTCTTTCGCGGCAAACTGCATCTCGAGCTCTCGCTCGGTGTGGGCTACTTCTACTCGAAGGCCACCCACTACGATGTGTTCGAAAGCGGAGGCAAGGGCTATCGCGAGAAGGACTATCGCAAGATCTTTGAATACTTCGGGCCTTTGAAGGCCAGCGTGGCCCTCGTGGTGCCGCTGGTGATAGGCAGAAGCAAAAACAAGAAGGAGCCATGAGACAGGTGAGGTGGATTATATTGAGCGTCATGGCGTTGCTGGCGGTCGTTGCGTGCAAGCGCATGCCGCTCTACGACCTGGAAGAGAAGGAAGTCCAGCTGGACCTGAACCTGGATCTGAAACTGGATGTGAAGCTCAATCTGGACGTGCATGTCGACATAGAGATTGATACCGTCATCCCCACGCCGGAGCACATGAAGGCTTGTTTCTATGACCTCGAGACTGACGCTTTGCGTTACACCGAGTTCGTAGGACCCACGGGAGGCCTCATCAACACGCCGGCAGGACAGTACGACTTGGTGGTCTATCAGTTCGGCACGGAGTATATCCAGATTCGCGGCGAGGGCGACAGAAACACCATCGAGGCCTTTACCAGCGACATCACCACTACCAAGGGTGCTACGCTGCGAGGGTTCACCCGCGAGGGTGTCGAAGAGCCACAGGGACCGGTTATCTACTCCCCTGACCACATGCTGGTGGCCCGTGAGCGGGTAGTGATACCCGAGATGAGCACCGAGAGTCACACCATCACTATTCATGCGGAGGCCAGCGACGTTGTCGAGACCTATGGCTTTTGGGTGAAGACGGTGATTGGAGCCGAATATATCGAGAGCTGCGAGGCGTTTGTCACCAACCAGGCGCGCAGCAGTTTCTTCGGACGAGGCGAGGCCGGCAAGGAGCCTGCCACCATTTGGTTCCCCGTGGGTGTCGACCGCCAGAAGGGCATGCTCTTCACCGTGTTCAACACCTTTGGCAAGTTGCCTGACGAGAGCCGATGCTACCTGCACCTGTTGATTCGCGATACTGATGGGAAGGAATACCACTTTTCGGAGGACATTACCGACGATTTTGAGGATTCCGACCATATCATTGAGGTTGACGAGGAGATTGACGTCCCCGAGCCGGAATCCCACGGCGGAGGCATAGACCCGACAGTAGACCCCTGGGACGAAGAGGATATCGACGTTCCGATTGGATAGAATAGAAGAGAACAAATACAATAGATTATTAACAATTTAACACTAGTGAATATGAAAAAGAATTTATTTTTGATTTCAGTTGCAGCGCTCGCATTCGCAGCCTGCACCAATGAAACGACAGAGTATGTAGGCGACACCTCGCCAGCATCTCGCGAGATTGCTATTAGCCCGCTGGCACAAAAAGCCACACGAGCAACTACCACAACAGGTGCTATTGAGTCGACAACCTATCCTGATAATCTTGACATGCAGGTATCTGCTTATGCTTTTTCTAGTCCTGCTGATGCAACATGGAGTAGTGCTGTTTATTTCGGAAAGACTACATTTACAGGCACGGGCGATAACTGGGTTGCTTCCCCTAAGAAATATTGGCCTCTTACTGATGCTTATTTGAGTTTCCTTGCTGTTGCTGGTGTCGACGCAGCAGACGTTTCTATGGACATTACAAATTCAACAACTGCAGCATATGATGCAGATTCATGGACTGCACAGACTGACCTTATGTATGCTGCTCAACAGGAACATGTAGTAAAGAATGGAAATATTTTGACTTTTCCTGATGACGTTGATATGACCTTCCATCATGCTCTTGCATTGCTCAAGTTCAATGTCAGAGTTCCTAGTGGTGCAACTTATAATGATCAGATTGCTGTTACTAAGATTGTTATAAAAAATGGTGTTAAGACGGGTACTCTTACGCTAGGTTACTCTAATTACAATACGGTGGGTACACCAACATTGACACATACATGGGGATCTTATGGTTCAGCAACAGATATTGAAGTTCCCAATTCTGCAAAAGCTGCTTCGCTGAAGAATGACGGTACTTATGATGAATGTGGTACTGCTCTTGTTGTACCTAAGAATGCGGTTTCATTTGATAGCTTTGTCATCTACTATACTATTAATGGTGTAGCTTATACTTTTGAATATACACCTGCTTCTACAGTCCTCAATCAGGAAACAAAGTATATTTACAATATCACATTTACTCTGAATGAGATTATTATTGATCCTGAGGTTGAGAACTGGATAGATGGTGGTACCAACAACATTGACATTCCTTCAAGTAGTTTCGCTGCTGCTACGGGTGGTACATACAATGTAGATGCAGCAGCAAGCACTTACACTATCTATGTAACAGGACTTGGAGGTTCAGATGCTATTTCTGCTGCAGAGACAGGAGGTAATGACTACATTGATGGAGATATCACAGCAACAAATACTAGCGGAATCGCAAAACTTGTCTTCAAGATGAAAGCAAATGATAGTTCTGCTAGATCTACAACAATAACTCTTACTGACACTACTGATGGTTCCAAGACTACTACGATTACTATCAGTCAGGCAGCAGGCGCATAATTAATCTGTGTATCACGGGGACAGACCCCCTGATAGATGAAGGATTAAAAAGGTGGTGGCAGTAGTTCTGTCACCACTTCCTTTTTGCCCCCTCGTAAAAAACTCCGTTATCCTTTGGTGCATTGGGAAAAAATCCTTAACTTTGCAGAAACATGTATCACGGGGACAGATACTGTCTTAAAAACCAAATTTTGAAGCGTACAAATAGGACATTTTAACTTTATTTGTCCATTTTGAATCAAGATGCATAGGATATTAGTCCTGTTTCAATACAAGATTGGAGCAGGGCTATATCTTTCTGAGATATGATTTTTATGCTATTCCTTTGTCGTATCGAATAAATTGGTTACCTTTGCAGCCATCAAGGGAAGACAGCGCCTGTGGACTCCTTCTGAGTCACCGTCCAAACTTCTATCCCGTGAGGCTGGCCTTCAGGGGTTTCAGCCTCTTTCTTTTGCCTTGGCACTTAAGGGTTTGTCGCGTTTTGGGTCATATTCTTCTCCGCTTTTCCAAAGACTGTATATAAGCAGCAGGAGCTTGCGCATGGTAGCAGTCACTCCCACCATTTTAGACTGCGGATTCTTCTGGCACAAGCGTCCATAGAAGTCCTTCATTTGAGGATTAAACTGCGTACTGACAATGGCAGGGAAATAGAGTGCTGTCCTGATGTGTATCACGGGGACAGACCCCCTGATAGATGAAGGATTAAAAAGGTGGTGGCAGTAGTTCTGTCACCACTTCCTTTATGCCCCCTCGTAAAAAACTCCGTTATCCTTTGGCGCATTGGGAAATAATTCTTAACTTTGCAGCGTG
>JAEEGH010000516.1_pt1 | contig 145337 bp, 112 predicted proteins | sample 9134181 | NCBI WGS metagenome assembly JAEEGH01 (sample SAMN16246544, study PRJNA631951) | gut metagenome | biome: gut microbiome; feature: rumen; material: DP-attached | host: Bos | place: Iran: Karaj | collected 2018-10
TTTTTTAAGGGCAACTCTCCTTTTTTTGCCTCCTCATGTTACTTGTTTCGGTAAAAAGTTGTAACTTTGCAATCGCACTATCGAATGCATCAGAGATGAGAGAGACGAGATATTACAAAGTAGCAGGACATGTCTTCAGACAGTACCCACATGGCATCTGGCATGTCTGCCCGACAAGGCGGTAGCGGAGCTGTGCCAATTGACAATTGAGAATTGATAATTATGATTACCGACGCGGAGATATTGCAGGAGGCTATCAGGCTGGTGGCAGACGGCGTGAGTGTGACGCTGCCCGTCAACGGACGCAGCATGCTACCGTTTATCATTGGCGGTCAGGAGAGCGTCATCCTGCAGAAGCCACAAATGCTGAAGCGAGGCGATGTGGTGCTGGCGTGGGTAGAAGGCAACCGATACGTGGTGCACCGTATTATCCGTATCGATGGCAACCAGGTGACGCTGATGGGCGACGGCAATCTGTCTGGCGTTGAGCGCTGTACCCTCGGTGATGTCAAGGCAAAGGCGACGCACGTGGTGAGCGCCGATGAGAAGAGACACGACTTATATAACGGGTGGCGCTGCATGGCTGCGAAAGTGTGGTGGACGCTGCGCCCCATCAGAAGATATCTTTTAGCAATATACAGACGATTATGAGAATCAAGAAAGGATTTGTGCTGCGCCAGGTGTGTGGCGAGAACGTGATAGTTGGCGAGGGCCTCGGAGCCATTAACTTCGGCAAGTTGTTGGCCCTCAACGAGACGGCAGCATGGATTTGGCAGCAGGCAAAGGCGATGGGCGACTTCACCATCGAGGCGTTGGCCGGCAAGCTCTGTGAGGAATACGAGGTGAGCAACGACGAGGCGAAGAACGATGTTGCAGCCATCATCGATGATTTGACCAGCGTAGGTGTGATAGAATGAACTATGTAGCGTGGCTTTGGCAGAACTCACGCGGCATCCGATGGAATACTGTGGTGCGCGTGGTCCTGGGTGTCGCTCAGGTGACACTCGGACTGCTGATGGTGTGGCTTAGCCGACGGTTTATCGACGAGACCATCCGCACAGGTACTGCCGACGACGTGATACAGATGGTGGCGTGGCTGGTGGCTACAGTCGTCGGTGGTGTGGTGCTGCGCCAGATAGGGTTCTGGCTGGGCACGACTGCCAATGTCCGTCAGACCAACATGCTGCGGCTGCGCATCTTCAGCAGCCTGTTCCGCCGGCAGTTGTATACCGACAACGAGTTGCACTCAGGTGATGTGGCCTCGCGTCTGGCTAAGGACATCGAGACCGTGAGCAACACCACGACCGACACGCTGCCGCAGTTGCTGATTACGATGATACAGCTGTGCGGTGCCTTCCTGCTGATGCGTTGGTTCGATGCCCGTTTGGCGTGGGCGCTTCTGTTGCTGACCCCTCTGGCTATCGTCTTCGGCAAGCTGATAGCCCGACGGTTGCGTCAGATGACGCTCGACATCCGACAGGACGAGAGCCGCATACAGATGCAGGTGCAGGAGGGCATGGAGCATAATGCCGTGCTGCGGTCGCTGGGTAGCGAGCAGTGGGTAACCGACCGTCTCGATACGATGCAGCAGCGTCTGCACGGCAATGTAGTACGTCGGCTGCGATTCACTGTCGTTACTCGCCTCATCATGGGTTGCGTGTTCGGTCTGGGTTATCTGTTGGCCTTCGTATGGGGTGGACTGCAGTTGCGCACGGGAGCCATCACCTTTGGTGTCATGACATCGTTTCTGCAACTGGTGGGTATGATTCAGCACCCTATCCTGCAGATGCTCAATATGATTCCTGCCATTATCCATACTACTGCCAGCATCGACCGACTGGAAGAGTTGGAAGATGGAAGATGTAAGATGGATGTTGTAAGATGTAAGAGGGAAGAGGTTGATGGTATCCAGATGACGGATGTCACGTTCCGCTATGCCAAGGGCGACAGGGAAATATTCAGCCACTTCACCCATCACTTTGCAGCAGGCACGAAGACAGCCATCATGGGAGAAACAGGTATCGGCAAGACCACGCTGTTCCGCATGATTCTCGGCTTTATACAACCCTCAAGCGGAGAGGTAGAGGTGGGAGGCGAACCTTGTTTCGTACCCCAGGGCAACACACTGATGAGCGGTACCATCCGTTACAACCTGCAATTGGCCAAGCCCGATGCCACCGACGACGAGCTGCGTGAGGTGCTGCATACGGCCTGTGCCGACTTTGTCTTCGACCTGCCTGGTGGTGTTGATACCGAACTGGGAGAACGTGGCGGTGGACTGAGTGAGGGACAGTCGCAGCGCATCGCCATTGCCCGTGGCCTGTTGCATCCAGGTGATATCCTATTGCTCGACGAAATATCGTCGTCGCTCGATGAACCTACCGAGCGCGAACTTTATCGCCGTCTCTTTGCGGCCTATCCAGAGAAAACCATGCTCTTCATCACGCATCGTCCTACCGTCAGTAGCATGTGTGACGAGATTCTATCAGACTTTACACGCTGACCTCCGCTTTAATGTGTGGATGAGGGTCGTAGCCAACGAGTTCGAAGTCTTCGAAGTGGAAATCGAAGATGCTCTTAACATCGGGGTTGATCTTCATCGTCGGCAGCGGACGAGGCTCTCGTGTGAGTTGCAGCTTGGCCTGCTCGATGTGGTTGAGATAGAGGTGGGTGTCGCCGGTGGTATGAATGAAGTCGCCTGGCTTGAAGCCTGTGACCTGCGCCATCATCTGCAGTAGCAGGGCATAGGAGGCGATGTTAAAGGGAACGCCGAGGAAGGTGTCGGCACTTCGCTGATAGAGCTGAAGGCTGAGGCGGTCGCCTGCGACATAGAACTGGAAGATGGTGTGGCAGGGTGGCAGCGCCATCTTGTTGACCTCGGCGACGTTCCATGCCGAGACAATCATTCGGCGCGAATTGGGATTGGTCTTCAGTTGGTCGACCACATACTGTATCTGGTCTATCACGCCACCCTGATAGTCGGGCCAAGCACGCCACTGGTGGCCATAGACGGGACCGAGCTCGCCGTTCTCGTCTGCCCACTCGTTCCAGATGCGCACGCCGTGCTCCTGTAGGTACTTCACGTTGGTGTCGCCCTGCAGGAACCAAAGCAGTTCGTAGATGATGGACTTCAGGTGCAGTTTCTTGGTGGTGAGCAATGGGAATCCGTCGTCGAGATTGTAACGGCTCTGAGTACCGAAAATGCTGATGGTGCCCGTACCTGTACGGTCGCCCTTTTGTGTTCCTTCTGTGAGGATACGGTTAAGTATGTCTAAGTATTGCTTCATAATCGTTGGGTATATGAGTGGTTTTGATTCTCCAGGGTTTGGAATAGAGGTTGTTGGCACGATTGCCGATGTTCTTGACCTGTCCGAGGGAGTGTCCCATGAAACAGACCTCGACGATGCCGCGAGGGGAGTCGGCAGGCAGCACGAGTGCCTCGCCACGCAGAAACTTCATGGCCTCTGAGTACGAGAGGTCGGTTTGGGGTAGATTTCCCTCGATGGTTTCCGTCTTCAGCGGATGCAAATCACGGGGACAGTCCCTCTGTAATCCGCTTCGCTTCTCACAGCGGGGACAGTCCCCATGATTTGCTTTGCGGAGCACACAGATGAAGAGGCCTTCGCTACGGGTGATGCCTGGAATGAAGCGGTAGACGGGTTCAGTGAATCCGTCGAGCAGCGAGCCGGTGATGTTCCACTCGGGGCGTGTCTTGACAGGCAGCACGCTGGCGTCATCGAATTGGCTGAGCATCCAGCGGACATTCTCTTCGTTCTCCTTTGTATTAAATGTACACGTACTATATATAAATAGTCCGCCAGGGTTGAGGCAGGCCCATGCGTCGCTGACGATGTCGCGCTGCAGTTGCCAGCACTTCTCGACCTGCTGCGGACTCCATTCGCGGATGGTGGCAGGATCCTTGCGGAACATGCCTTCGCCAGAGCAGGGCACATCGCAGAGGATGAGGTCGAACTTCATCTTCGCCTTTCGATAGTCCTTGGGATAAGCATTAGTAACAACATGGTTGTTGTATCCCCACTTGGTGACATTCTCCAAGAGAATGCTGGCGCGATGGCGGATGGGTTCGTTCGAGTAAAGCATGCAATCTTCAGGCAATGCGGCACGCAGCAGCGTAGACTTGCCGCCAGGGGCAGCGCAGAGATCTAAAGAGGTAAGAGGTGAGAGGTGAGAGGTGAGATGCTGGCGCAATGCTTCGTCGAGAAACATTGAGGCAGCCTCTTGCACGTAGTAGCAACCGGCATGGAACAGCGGGTCGAAGGTGAAGTTGGGACGTTGCTTAAGGTAATAGCCGTCGCGGCACCAGGGTACGGGCTCATGGCTTACAGCTAACTGCCAATGGCCCATATCCGCCTTCAGCGGATTGAGTCGGATGCTGACAGGACTATCCTCTCCGAACGACTGCAGATAGCGTTCGAAGCGTTCGTCACCCATCAGTTGACGTGTAGATTCGGTGAATTCTATAGGTAATTCTGCCATTTTGCTTGCAAAATTAAAAAAAAAATCGCACCTTTGCAACAAATTTGGAACTTATTACGTCTAACGGATGAATAAAGAACAAAAAATAGTATGATGAATATGAAGAAATTACTGTTCACAATGGCCGTGCTGCTGACGCTCTCCATGGGATTGCAGGCAGCAGCGCAGAAGCATCGTCACACACCACGCACCGCCTTGGTCGACACGACGAGCACTGGAGGCGTCGATGTGTATTCGGACACCACGAGTACAGATACGGCGACTGTAACGAAACATAGCCGCAAGGTGACTATTACTACGCCTACATCGCCCTGGAGCAGCAGGACAACAACCTACGAGATGGACGATGACGACTTTGGTAGACTGTTTAGCAACGTTTTCGACTCAATGGGGGCTAATGGCATCGCTGGTATGTTTTTTGTACTGTGCGTACTGCTCATCATCTTCGTGCTGGCACCGGTTCTGATTATCGTTGCGCTGTTCTATTTTATCAATAGGAATCGCAGGGAAAAGATGCGACTGGCACAGATGGCGATGCAGCAGGGACAGCCTATTCCTGACCAGCTGCTGAACAACGACCCCATCAGCGATACCGACGAGTATCAGAAGGGCATGCGTCAGTGCTTCGTAGGCGTAGGCCTCATGATTTTCTTGGGCTATGCTGCCGGACACGTAGGCTTCGGTATCGGCGCGCTGGTGTTCTGTATCGGACTGGGTAAGGTGTTCGCCTCGAAGACATCGCAGAGAAGGAATAACAATAATAATGATTTATTAAATAACGATCAATTATGACAAGGAAGTTAGAACGTAGCAACGACCGCGTATTAGGCGGTGTTTGCGCAGGATTTGCTGAGTATATGGATTTCGATCCCGTAGCTGTTCGTCTGGGATATGCAGCACTCACACTGTTTACGGCTTTTGCAGGCATTCCTTTCTATATAGTAGCATGGATTATCATACCTGCCAAAAATCAACTGACGCGACAATAACTGATGAGTTCGCTCACTGACATCAGTCTGGTAGCACAGGTGGCGATATCTGGCAACAAACGGGCTTTCGACGAGCTCGTGCGCAGATATCAGTCACCTGTACGCAGGTTCTTTCTCCATCAGACACTCGGAGACAGTCAGTTGAGCGACGACCTGGCTCAGGACACGTTCATCAAGGCTTATACCAGCATTGCTTCCTTTCGCGGACTCGCCTCGTTTCAGACGTGGCTCATGCGAATAGCCTACAACGTGTTTTATGACTACACGCGCAAACGACAACTGGCTATCAGCGACTGGCAAATAGCCGAGAGCCAACAGCCAAGAACCAGTAGCCAACCGACGCTGTCGATGGACATCTACGCCGCGCTGGCCCTGCTGAAGGACGATGAACGCACCTGTATCACACTGCAACTGATTGACGGCTACGATATTGCGGCAATTGCCAAAATTACGCAAATGAAGGAGGGTACCGTCAAGTCACATCTCTCAAGAGGAAAGGAAAAACTGGCAAACTATTTAAAGGAGAATGGATATGAACGATAATAACGAACAATTGCTAAGACAATTTTTTAGTGAGGCCGCGCAGCAGCAGATAGCTGACGATGGCTTCAGCGAGCGGGTGATGCACCGTTTGCCATCACGCATCAACTGGTTTAACAGGCTGTGGACGGCTTTCTGCATACTGGTGTTTGCAGTACTCTTCGTCGTGTTCGACGGCATGAGCCAGCTGGCTGTGCAACTGGAAGTGATGATCCGTACGATGTCAGCTCATGACTTCAGCATCAATCTGTTGATGGTGTTCAGCGTCATCTTTGGACTCTTGTTTGTGGGAGTGGGCGAGGTTATTTATTCGGAAGCAAACCGTAAGTAGTACGTAGCACAATAAACTCAGTACGGCGGTTCAGCTGATTGCATATCTCCTGTTCCTCCTCTTTCAGCGTCTTGACGAATTCCTCCGTCAGGACGTCGTTTTCTTTCAGGAACGGATACTTCTCAGTGAGTTTCTTGCGAATAGTCTTGGGCTTCTCCTTGCCGTAGCCGACGGGCGTCAGACGGTCGTTCTCAATGCCGTGCTCCGTCAGATATTGCACCACCGCTTCGGCTCGTCGCTGTGCCAAGCGCTTATTATAGTCGGCAGAGCCCTTATAGTCGCAGTGGGCAGAGAGCTCGATGGTGATGTTGGGATTCTCCTTCAGCAGCTCTACCAGTTTGTCCAGTGCCTCCTCGCTCTCAGGACGGAGCGTCGCCTTGTCGAAATCGTAGAAGATATTGTCGATCATGACGGGAGCCGTGATGGAGGCCAGTGGGAACTGCAGGACATATTCCTGCGAGCTGTCAACGGTGTCGACGCGCAGTTCTTCCTGATGATTCAAAAAGCCCTTGCACGTGCCTAGGAACACGTAATCGACGCCAGGCTGTATCTCCTGCGTGAACGAGCCGTCGCCCTTGACGCTCAGCTTCATGTTGGTGCCGTCGTTGCCTACCATGTACACTTGTGCTGCCGTCAGTTCGTAGCCGTCCTGTTCGTAGACCCATCCCTTCACCGTCTGCACGATGTCGGGCTTCTCGAACGAATAGATATGGTCCCAGCCCTTGCCGTCGCCACGATTGCTGGAGAAGAAGCCGCGATTGTTCAGACCGTCGAAGGTCATGCCGAAATCGTCGCCTTGCGAATTAAGCGGGTAGCCCGGGTGTTCTATCGTGTAATGGACATCCTTCTGTTCCGAGGGTTTGGCAATATAGATGTCGAGACCGCCCATCCCCTCGTGGCCGTTGCTCGAAAAGTACAGGTCGCCATTGGGACGGAACGTTGGAAACATCTCGTCGCCAGGGGTGTTGATGGGTGCACCAAGGTTCTCGACACCACCCACACCACTGCTGGTCAGACGGACGCGCCAGATGTCGTAGCCCCCCAGACCGCCTGCCATATTGCTGACAAAGTAGAGCCACTCGCCATCGGGCGATACGGCAGGATGGGCATAGGCTGACAGCGTGTCGCGGGTGAGCACCAGTTCCGATGCCTTGCTCCACGCGGCATCCGAACGCTGACTGGTGGCAATATTGGCATAACGGGGGTAGTTGTTGTCGGTCTTGCATTGTGTCAGATACATGGTACGTCCGTCAGGTGAGAACGAGCAGACACCCTCTTCGCCATCACTGTTCAGTTCGGTGTCGATGGATTGCGGACGTTGCCACTTGCCCTTGTCGTCCTTTTGAGAGAAGAAGATGTCGGCATTCTTCGTACCCGTAATGCCACTCAGCTCGTCGCCCTTGGCCTGATTACGGGTTGACGTGAAGAAGAGCTGGTCGTTCTCGTTGCCGGTAATCATAGGCGAATAGTCAGCACGACGGGAGTTGAACATGCTTTCGCGCTTAACGGTATATTTCGAGCCTTCCTGCTTCCACTGCGGAGCCTGTTGGGCTGAGCGTAGTCCTGTCTTGGCCAACTGTTGGTAGGCCTCCATACCAGGAAACGTGGCCAGCGAGTCGATAGCTGTCTGGAAATGACGTTCAGCCTCTTTGTAGTTGCCGTTCTTCATCAGCTGCTCGGCCAGTCGGAAGTACGTCAGCGAGTCGGTCTGCTTATAGCGGACGGCATTGTTGTAGGCCGCGATTGCCTTCTGCGAATAGTTGATGCGACGATAGCACTCGGCCATCTTCAGAGCCCGTTGTCCGCGCAGCTTGCGCTCTTTGGCTGGCGTCTGCGAATAGGCCTTCTTGTATTGGGCGGCAGCGTCGTAATATTCGCCTAAGGCATAGAACTTATCGCCTTTCTTCATAGCCTGTTCAGCACCGCATCCCGTCAGGAACACGGCAACCGCTATAGCATATATAAAAAGGTATAAGTTCTTCTTCATACTATACCAATAACGGAGTAATGGTATGTTTTATTGTATGGTGATGCGTCTGTTTGTCGGATCGCTCATCACATCGCGGACAATATCCGACACCTGTTGCTTCAGTTCCTGAATAAACTGACCAGCGTCGTAGGTTTGGTGTTCTATGTCGCGAAGTTTCTTTTCCCAGATACCCGTCAGCTCGCAGCTCTTCAGTAGTTCTTCGCGAATCAGGTCGATGAGTTCGATACCTGTGGGCGTGGCTACCAAGCGTTTGCGTTCGCGCTTGATATAATGACGCTTGAAGAGTGTTTCGATGATAGAAGCACGACTAGAAGGACGTCCGATGCCGTTCTCTTTCATAGCAGCGCGCAGCGTTTCGTCTTCCACAAATTTGCCGGCTGTTTCCATCGCACGCAGCAAGGTGGCTTCGGTGTAGTAGGGTGGAGGCGTTGTCCATTTCTCGGTTAGCGTGGGCTTGTGGTCGCCACTCTCGCCTTTGACGAAGGCTGGCAGGGTGCGTTCTTCTTTATCGGAGTTCTCTGAATTTTCAGAGTTTTCGGAGTTTTCGGAGTTTTCTGAATTTCCCGGTGTTTTACCTCTGACGATGCGCCAGCCTGGATCGAGAATCTCCTTGCCAGTTACCTTGAATTCAACTACCTCCTCCTTTGTTTGTTGCGACTCAGTCGCAACAGACCGGACTTCGCCCAGCACTGTGGTCGTTGAGAACTTACAATCAGGCAGGAAGACGCCGATAAAACGGCGCGCAATGAGGTCGAACACCTTCTGTTCGGCATCGCTCAAGCCCTGAGGTATCACACCAGTTGGGATGATGGCGTGGTGGTCGGTCACCTTCGACGAATCGAAGACGCGCTTCGATTTCTTCAGGGGTTTTCCGCCGATGGTCTTGATGATTTCCGCATAAGGTGCAATGCCCCCGAATTTCGTCTGATAGAGTCCGTTCATGGTTTGTGGACACTTGGGATAGATGTCGTCGGAGAGGAATTGTGTATCCACACGCGGATAGGTCGTGAACTTACGTTCGTAGAGGGCCTGAATGAGGTTGAGCGTCATTTCTGCAGAGAAACCATATTTTTTGTTACAGTCAACCTGCAGCGACGTGAGGTCGTAGAGCTGCGGGGGCTGTTCCTTGCCTTCCTTCTTCTCTACTTTGGTAACGGTAAAGGGCTTGCCCTCGATGGTGGCAAAAGCCTTTTCGCCTTCTTCCTTCGAGGTGAATTTGCCAGAAGTAGCAGTAAAAGTGGTATCGCGATAGACTGTTGCCAAAACCCAGTAAGGCTCAGGTTTGAAGTTGTCTATCTCCTTCTGTCGGTTGACGATGAGCGCGAGGGTAGGCGTCTGCACACGTCCGATGGAGAGCACCTGGCGGTTCTGCCCATACTTCAGCGTGTAGAGTCTGGTGGCATTCATGCCCAGAAGCCAGTCGCCAATAGCTCGCGAGAGACCTGCCATATAAAGTGGCTGGTAGTCCTGCTGGTCTTTCAAGTTCTGAAATCCCTCGCGGATGGCTTCGTCTGTCATTGACGATATCCACAGACGACTGACCGGACACTTGGCGCCAGCCTTTTGCATCACCCAGCGCTGGATGAGTTCACCCTCCTGTCCGGCGTCACCGCAGTTGACGATGCGCTCAGCTTTCTGCATCAGACTCTCGATAATCGAAAACTGTTTCTTGATGCCTTGGTCGTCGATGAGTTTGATACCAAAACGTTCAGGAATCATCGGCAATGACGTCAGACTCCACGACTTCCACATCGGCGTGTAGTCGTGGGGCTCTTTCAGCGTACACAGGTGACCAAACGTCCAAGTCACCTGAAAACCGTTTCCTTCCATATAACCGTCGTGACTGGTGGTCGCTCCAATAATGCGAGCGATGTCTCTGGCCACGCTGGGTTTCTCAGCAATACATACAATCATACGGAGTGCAAAGGTACGAAGAAAAAAGAAACGAGCCAAAAATCTTGGCTCATTTCTTTCGTTTTAGTATGCATGGTCGTCTGCTATCTCCTGTTTATCCAGCTTCTTTTTGTCTATCGACCACCAGGCGTAGACGATGTATGCCAGTACGAATGGGATGATGAGGCTGACATAGAACATGGTGCGCAACGTAAACTCACTGCTGCACGAATTGACAATGGTCAGCGACGACTGCAGGTCGGCAGTAGAAGGATAGTAGGCCGTGTGGTTCCAGGCGGACATGAGCAACAGAGGCAAAACGACCAAAACGACACCAACGCCTGCCGGCCAGATGCCTCCGATGTAGGTCTTCGATACGACGGTCTTGCCAATGGCATAAAGTACCAGGATGACGCCAATCAGGAGCAAAATGGTAAGATACCACATGTCGAGGAAGTTGTCGAGATACTTATAGGGTACAATGCTGATAACGCCAGCTTCATCGTAGGCGTAGCCGTCCTTGAGCAACAGGTGGATGAGGTAAGCCACGAAGAACAGCACGAAGGGAAGAGCGGCGCCGATGAGTCGGACGCTGGCTCTTGAACGGATGTCCTCGTCGTTTACATTATTAATAATATAGAGTGTTCCCAAGACGCGAGCCAGGAACATCACAGCCAGTCCGAAGACCAGAACCCAGGGATTGAGCAGGGCGTCCAGTCCGTGCGAAGCATTGCCCCAGCGCGAGATGATGGGGGTGATAGCTCCTGTGTCGACCAGGTTCTCTTTCATGATGATGAAGTTGCTGCCCTCGAAGAAGGTGGCAACAGCACCGCCTAAGAGCAGCGGACCTAGCAAACCATTGATAACCAGACACATCTGGAAAGTCTTAGGACCCAGAAAGTTGCCCAGCTTATTCTGAAACTCATAGCTCACGGCCTGTACCACAAAGGTGAAGAGGATAATCATCCACAACCAATAGGCTCCGCCAAAACTCGTGCTATAGAAGAGTGGGAAAGAGGCAAAGAAAGCACCGCCAAACGTAACGAGGGTGGTAAATGTAAACTCCCACTTACGACCTGTCGAATTGATGATCAGTCTGCGCCCTTCGTCCGTATAACCTAAGGAACGAACCATTGAGTTGGCACCCTGCACAAACAGCAGGAAAACCAGCAGTGCACCTAACAGTGATACTAGGAAACACCAGTAGTGCTGTAAGAAATCGTATGTCATAACTTTACTTTTAACTTTTCACTTTTAACTTTTCACTTCTCACTATACTCCGGTCCCTTTTTGATTTGCTTGAGCAGAATGTTGATTTCTACGCAGAGCATCAGGGTGAAAAGGAACAGGAAGAGGAAGAACGTTAGGGCAACGCTGAAGCTGTCGACATCGCTGACTGCTACCCACGTAGGCAGCATGTCTTGAATAGTCCAGGGTTGGCGTCCGAACTCAGCCACCAGCCAGCCACTCTCAGAGGCGATGTATGCCAGAGGAACCAGAACGATGGCCAGGATATAATGCCATTTGGGCAGAGCGGTGATGTTGTATTCGTCGGAGGCTGTTTCAGGAATGATGCAAAGAATAGCCAAAAGGCGACGTATCGTAATCGAGAGGAATGGAATCCGGAAGGCCAGAATGGCGATGAGGGCAAAGAACAGGATGAAGATACAGCCCAAACCCACCATGATGCGGAAAGACCAGAAGTTGACGGGTACGAAGGGCACGATGTCGTTCTTGTCCTTTACATATCCATAGCCGAAATACTTCATGTTGGCTTTGATAATCTGCAGTTGTTCGTTGAGCTCCGACTCGCTGGCTCCTTCCTTCTTCGCCTTGCGATAGGCTGCCAGTGCCGTGATAGCCTGCTTGCCTCGTGCTATCTTCTCGTCGACGGAGGGCTCTTGGGTGCCATCAGGCTTGGTATAGCCGTTCAGAATGTCGTTGATACCAGGCACGTAGCCATGAATATCGTTGGTGGCCATGAACGAAAGTGCGTATGGCATGTCAATCTTCAGCGGAGCAGCATCCTCGCCTTGATAGTTAGCCTGCTCAAAGGGATTTACCCAAGCTACAGCAGTCAGGCCGATGTCTGTTCCACCATTATACAAGGCCTCCATAGCAGCCAGCTTCATAGGTTGTACCTCAGCTACGCTCTGTGCCGACTTGTGGCCAGTCATGCCTGCTCCCAGCGAGGCAACGAGTCCTACGATAGCAGCGATTTTGATGCTCTCGACAGCCAATTTTGTCTCGCGCTTTTTCAACAGATACCAGCTGCAGACGGCTACCACGAAGACAGCGCCAACAATCCAGGCGGAGATGACGGTATGACAGAATTTGTCGATGGCAAAAGGCGAAAGAGCCACGTCAAAGAAGCTTACCATCTCGTTGCGCATGGTGTCAGGATTGAATTCGCAACCCGTAGGATACTGCATCCATGCGTTTGCCACGAGAATCCACCAGGCGCTGATGGTAGCGCCTAAGCCAGTCAGCCACGTGGCAGCCAGATGGAAGCCTGGCGACACCTTTTTCCATCCGAAGAACATGACAGCAACGAAGGTCGACTCCATGAAGAAAGCCAGAATGCCTTCGACAGCCAGCGGTGCGCCGAAGATGTCACCCACAAACCACGAGTAGTTCGACCAGTTGGTACCAAATTCGAATTCGAGGATGATACCTGTGGCGACTCCCATGGCGAAATTGATGCCAAAGAGCTTTTGCCAGAATTGCGCTGTGTCGCGCCAGAAAGTGTTACGAGTGCGATACCAGATGGTTTCGCAAATACCCATGATGACTGCCAGTCCGAGGGTCAGCGGCACGAAGAGCCAGTGATAAATGGCTGTCAGTGCGAATTGCGCTCTTGCCCAGTCGATGGAGTTGGCGTCGATGTTAAGAAACAAATCGTTCATAGTGTAATTTATTTTAGAATTTTAGGTCTTTTTTTCTTTTCACGCACTACTTACGGACTAGCTCTGTCTATCATTTCTGTGGCGACGTAATCCGATTCTCCGCCTTCCTTGGCGTGCTGCTTCAGGAAATTGGGGAAAAAGAAGAGCTTCAAGACGACGAAGATGACGAACAACTTAATCAAGATGATAGCCCAGAGCGTTTTGCCTAAACGCATGTGGCGGAACCCGTCGTAATAGAGGTCGAAGACACGATACAGGAAGCTCTGTTTTTTCATCTGCATGTACTCGTTGCGTTAATAATTGTTGCAAATATAGTAAATAAATTCAAAACTCCAAACTTTTCTTTGTCATTTCATAGAAAAAACATATCTTTGCAGCTGATTTTTTAAAAAAGGAACTGTTTTATGAACAAAAAACTCATATCATTGCTGGCGGTAGTGATCGCTGTTCTCTTGATTGGAACGGTGTGGCTGGCCATTAGTCTGAATGAAGAAAAACAGGTGAACAGGGATATGCAGGAACTGGCCATGCTCGACAAAGTGGAGATGGAAAACGAGTATCAGCAGTTTGCAGCCCAATATGGTGAGATGAAGACGCGCATCAACAACGACTCCATCGTGGCACAATTGACTCGCGAGCAGTTGCGTACCCAGGAATTGCTGGAAGAACTGCGCAAGACCAAGGCTAATGATGCTGCAGAGATTACTCGTCTGAAGAAGGAACTGGCTACCGTCAGGGCTATTCTTCGTAGCTATGTGCTGCAGATCGACTCGCTGAACCGCCTGAATGCTGAGCTGACAGAAGAGAACACACGTGTGCGCTCTGAACTGGAAGCCAGCAATCAGCAGAACATGCAGTTGACATCGAGCAACCAGTCGCTCTCTGAGAAGGTGGCTATCGCTTCGCAGTTGAATGCTGCCAATATCGACATAATGATGTTGGTGAAGAACGGCAAGGAGCGCACCACACATCCTCACAAGATTGGCGCTGTAGGTCTGGTGAAGGCAACAGGTATGAAGGTGAAGTTTGTGCTGAGTCGTAACACGACAGCCCAGAACGGCATGCGAACCATTTATGTCCGCATCATCAATCCTTCTGGCGAGGTGATTCCTGGCGGAGGCAATTGTGTGGTGGATGGCAAGAATGTGGCTTGCACAGCACATGAAGAGATAGAATATACTGGCGAAGAGCGCCACATGAGTATGTTTGTCCCCAAGACCACGATGATGCCTGGGCGCTATGTCGTGCAGGTCATTGCTGATGGTCACGAGATTGGTTCACGAGGTATTGAATTGGAAAAGTAATATAACGAATATGTCAGCTAAATCACAACATAACAACATTTTGCTGGCCATCATTGGTTTTGTAACGATGGTGGTCATTGTGGCAGTTATCGGATTCTTTGCCTTTAGCAGAGAGAAAGAAGTGATACAAGGTCAGGTGGAAGTAACAGAATATCGTGTGTCCAGCAAGGTGCCTGGACGTATTCTGGAGATTCGCGTCAAGGAAGGCGATTTCGTCAATGTAGGCGATACATTGGCTATTCTCGATGCTCCTGAGGTTCGTGCCAAGATGGAACAGGCTCGGAGTGCAGAGAATGCTGCTGCTGCCCTTGAACAGAAAGCCCAGAATGGTGCTCGTCAGGAAGAAATACAGGGTGCTTTCCAACTGTATCAGCAGGCTAAGGCTGGTCTCGATATTGCAGAGAAGTCGTATAATCGTGTGCAGCGTCTGTTCGACGAGGGTGTGATGAGCGCCCAGAAGCGCGATGAGGCTTATGCCCAGTATAAAGCAATGGAGGCCCAGTGTAAGGCTGCTGAGAGTAAGTATAATATGGCCAAGAATGGTGCCCGTCAAGAGGACAAACAGGCAGCGATAGCTCAGATGGGCCGTGCCCGTGGTGCTGTTCAGGAGGTTAACTCCTATATCAACGAGACCATCCAGATAGCCCAGATGGAGGGTGAGGTCAGTGATATCTTCCCCAAGGTTGGTGAGCTTGTTGGTACTGGTTCTCCTATTATGAATATCTCTGTAATGAAAGATATGTGGGGCACGTTCAATGTTCGCGAAGACCAGTTGGGCGAATTGGCAGTAGGCAAGACATTCACCGCTTTTGTGCCTGCTTTCAACAAGGAAATCCAGATGAAGGTCTATTACATGAAGGATCAGGGTTCCTATGCTGTGTGGAAAGCCACCAAGTCGAGTGGTCAGTACGATTTGAAGACCTTCGAAGTGAAGGCTCGTCCCGTTGAGAAGTTGGAAGGACTGCGTCCTGGCATGAGTTTAGTCATCAAGCAGTAAATTGAAGTCGCTCCGTCTGATATATCATATCGCCTTGCGCGAGTGTGGCATTATCCGCCAGAATCCCATCTACCTGTTTTGCATGTTGGTGTTTCCGGTTGCGGTGATGCTGTTCTTTACTACGCTCATGCAGGACGGACAACCCATTGAGATGCCGATTGGTGTTGTCGATTTAGATAATACTTCTACCTCGCGCAATATCATCCGTCGTCTGGATGCTTTCCAGACCAGCCATGTGGTGGCCCGTTTCCCTAGCGAATATGAAGCACGTCAGGCTATTCAGACCAATCAGATCTACGCGTACCTTTATATACCAAAGGGAACGACAGAACAGTTGCTGGCGTCGCGACAGCCCAAGATTTCCTATTATTATTCGATGACCACGATGGTAGCAGGTGCCTTGCTCTATCGCGACCTGAAGACCATTTCCACGTTGGGCTCTGCTTCCGTTGGACAGGCGACGATGCGAGCAAAGGGTTTTACTGACGGACAAATCAAGGCTTTTCTGCAACCCATAGCCATTAATTTACATCAGATATCCAATACGACGACAGACTATAACGCTTATCTTTCTACGGTGATGGTACCTGGTGTCATGATGCTCTTTATTTTCCTGCTTACCGCTTATTCTATTGGTACGGAACTCAAATTCAACCGTTCCAAGGAATGGATGGAAATGGCGGATAATCGCATGGTGGTAGCACTGATGGGCAAGCTTCTGCCTCATGCCCTCGTGTTTCTCACGTTGGCGTTTGTCTATGCTGCCTACGTCTTTGGCTTTCTCCAGTTTCCTCATCCTGGTGGCGTGTGGAAAATCGTGCTCGTCTCTGTGTTGCAGGTGCTGGCACCCATGGGCTTTGGCATCTTTGCCTTTGGCCTGTTTCCTTCGTTGCGTATGTCTATGAGTATTTGTTCGCTCTGGGCTGTTCTCAGCTTCTCGATGGCAGGTTCCGCATTTCCTACGATGGGTATGGACGCACCGTTACAGTCGCTGGCGTGGCTGTTCCCCTTGCGTCATTACTATATGATATATCAGATTTGCGTGCTCAACGACTTCCCATTGCTCGACGCCTGGTGGCATGTGGCTGCACTCTCAGCCTTCATCCTGTTGCCAGTCTGCTTGCTGGGTAAGATCAAAAACGCGATGTTAACTTACGTGTATATTCCTTAAACAGAAAGAAGATATGAGCCAAGAAGGATTGTTACATACCATCATAGAAGGCACTCGCGATGCTTGTCTCATCTGGCGCGACGAATTGCGACAGGTGTTCAAGGACGAGGGCGTGCTCATCTTCTTCATTCTGGTACCATTGGCTTATCCGCTGCTTTATTCGTGGATATATAACAATGAAGTAGTTCACGAGGTGCCTGTGGTGGTCATCGACGATTCCCATTCACAGCAGTCGCGCCAGTTTATCCGTATGTGCGATGCTTCGCCTGATGTGCGCATCGCCTATTACGCTTCTGATATGGATGAGGCCAAGATGCTGTTGGGACGTCAGTTGGTGAAGGCTGTCTATCGTATTCCTTCTGATTTTGCCGCCAAGTTGAACAGGATGGAGCAGGCGCATGTCAGCGTTTATTGCGACATGGGTTTGATGCTGACTTATAAGGCTGCCTATCAGACGGCTGTACTGGTGTCGCAGGAGATGAACAGCGAGATACAAGTCAAACTGTCTGGTCACTATACGGCTCGCGAGGAGCAGATACAAAAGCGTCCGCTGGACTACGACAGCATTCCTGTCTATAATCCTGCGGGTGGTTATGGCTCGTTCGTCCTTCCAGCTGTCTTGATGCTCATCCTGCAGCAGACGCTCGTGCTGGGTATCGGACTCTCTGCTGGTACTTCGCGAGAGTCGAACCGCTATCAGGACCTGGTACCAATCCAGAAGCACTATCATGGTACTTTCCGCATCGTGTTGGGCAAGTCGCTGTGCTACTTTATGATTTATGGTGTCATGGGTACGTGGCTTACCGTTGTAGTGCCTCGTTTGTTCCATTTCCCCTGCCTGGCTCAGTGGTTCGACTTGCTGATGCTCATGCTGCCCTATACGCTGGCCTGCATCTTCTTTGGCATCACCGTCAGTTGTCTGGTGCGCTATCGTGAGAATGTCATGTTGCTCATGGTGTTTGTCAGCGTTCCTCTGTTGTTCCTCAGCGGTGTATCGTGGCCTCAGAGCAATATTCCAGGCTTCTGGCAGAGTGTGTCGTGGCTCTTCCCCAGCACGTTTGGCATTCGGGCCTATGTCCGTATGAACTCAATGGGAGCCTCGTTGGGCGACGTGCTGACGGAGTATCGTATGCTGTGGGTTCATGTCTTTGTCTATTTCCTCATCGCCTCGTTGGTTTATCGCTATCAGATAGAACAGGCTCGTCTCCACGCCTTGGAGCGTTTGTATTTCTTGCGTCATAAGCGGGCTGAACGATTGGCTGAGGAACAGAAAGAATAAAAAAATTAAGCCCTTCGTGCAACTTTTTCGTTTCGGTTTACGTCAAACGGACAGAAACACTTAAAACGAAAAAGAAAATGAAAACGAAGATTCAGATTTTAGCAATGTTGGCAGTCCTGATAGGAACTGCTTCGTGTACTAGTTGCAGAGTAAATACTTGGAAGGTTAGCGTGGCGACCGCAGAGGAACAGCGCGACTTGCGTGGCTTTGAACGTATCGAACTGCTGGGGTCGCTCGATGTCAGATATCAGCAGGCCGACTCGTTCTCTGTGGTTGTTAAAGCCCCTTCGAAATATTTGGACGACGTGGAGACCTGTGTGGACAGTAACCGGCTGATAGTCAGAATGAAAGGCGATGGCAAGATTATCCATTTTGGCGTTTCTGATGGCGATCACGTCACCGTCTATGTCACCTCTCCTGACTTGATTGGTGTCGACCTGCGTGGCTCAGGCGACTTCTCTTGCGAGAACCATCTGGATACTGACCAGCTGGACATCAGGCTTAACGGCTCTGGCGATATCGACTTCGACGACGTTATCTGCGATGCTGTCAATGTCGAAGTGGTGGGCTCTGGTGATGTCAAGGTGAAGAATATCGAAACGCAGGCGGCTAATCTCTCGCTTGTTGGTTCAGGCGATATCAAGATGGCGTTCCAGCGTTCAGGCAAGGTGAATGTCAGCGTGGTGGGCTCAGGTGATATCGAACTGTCAGGCGAAGTACATGCTATGGAGCAGACAAAGCGAGGCTCTGGCGATATCGAGACAGGAAAACTAATTGTAAGATAAAAAATAGTTAGTGTGCAAAAAGAAACTAAGGCTGTCTCACGACAGCCTTAATTCCGTTTTCTAACTAACTTATTATCAACTATTCATTACTCATTCTGAATTTTTCTGCTGCAAAGGTAAGCATTATATTTGGTATAAATGCTGTTTTTTCGTTAAAAAAACACGTAAACGTTTGCGATTTCACAAAATTTTTGTACCTTTGCCTTAGTTTTTGATATCTAGCTTATGAACAACAAGAAGTTACATCGCACATCCTTGAAGGATCTGGCTCAGGAATTGGGTGTCAGCATCGCTACTGTCAGCCGTGCCCTACGTAACTCACCTGAGATTGGAAAAGAGATGCAACAGCGCGTCAAGGATTTGGCTAAAAAACTGAATTATCGCCCTAACCCCTTTGCTCAAAGCCTGCGTAAGGAGGCTCCCAAAATTATTGGTGTCGTTGTACCTAATCTCGTTACTCATTACTATGCTGCTGTGCTCGATGGTATCGAGGACGAGGCAAGCAGAAATGGCTATAGCATCATCAGCGCCAATAGCCATGAGAGTTGTGAGGCTGAAATGAAGGCTGTCGACAACTTCATCGGACTTCACGTAGAGGGCATCATTGCCTGTCTGGCTCAGACCACGACGGACTATCGTCACTTCGAGGAGATAGCCGAAATGGGCATTCCCTTGGTGTTCTTTGGTCGCACCTGTCTGTCAGACCGTTTCTCGAGTGTCACAGCTAATGGCGACGAGGCAGCACAGTTGGCCACACAGCACTTGATAGATACAGGTAGCAAGCGTATTGCTTTTATTGGTGGTCCTAACCATCTTGATATGGTGAAGCGTCGCAAGCACGGCTATCTCGAGGCATTGCGCGAGAACCGCATGCCCATCGAGCGCGAACTCGTGGTATGCGATATGATCGACTATCAGACGGCTCTTAAAAACACCATTCAGCTGTTGCTGAGCGAAAACCGCCCTGATGCCATTGTTGCCTTCAACGATATCATCACTTTTGCTGCTATGACAGCTATCAAAGAGTGTGGATTGCGCATTCCTGAGGATGTAGCTCTCATTGGATTTACTGACGACATCCATGCTGCCTACGTCACACCACGCATGTCGGCCATCGAGGACCAGTCGCACGAAATGGGTGTCACAGCCTGCAAACTCCTGCTGCGCAATATTGCTGGCGACAATAAGGTATACAAGAAAATCGTGCCTCAACAGCTGACGATTCGCGATACTTCTGCTAAAGTTGTACGTGAAAAATTGTGATCCACTCGATGATGAGTGAGTGACGCACTTCAAAAAAGTGAGGGAGATGTGAGGGACAATCGATTTACCCTCACGCGACCAAATGCCCTGTGCATCAGGGTTTGAAGCCAAAATGTGAGGATGTGAGGGACATTTTCGAACACGTCCTTTTTTTGTATCCTTTGCTTATTATTAATAAACTACACACAGAGTGTCAGTTTACTTAATCTAAACTGGCAGTCCGTAGGCATCGGACTCACAGTCCGTCCCCTTCGGACTGCTAGTCCGCAGAGACGAACTTAACCCAAACTATGTAGGGATACATAAAAAAAACAAAAATTTTTGCCCCACTATGAACGTCGTTTGCTAAATTTTTCTTATCTTTGTAGCGGAAAAACTATGAGGAGGTTGATTTATGTTAGGAGTTAAATCACAAAGAGAACTGATATCACCTGAGTTTTCGAAAGAAATTCGGGCATCTCTTCGCCGAGCTATGACAGGTCAGCTAAACGAGAAAGAGAAGGCTGCTCGACAAAGACTGAAAGATAGCGAGAAATATTGGACAATGGAATGGAAGGGTCTGCACTTTTAGGAAAACTCGTTTCTTTTCCACTTACTGATTTTCAGTGTCTTAATACATTCTCCTCTGGTGTTGAGTCTATGGACAAATTCATCAGAGGTGATTTTCGATTGAGCGTTGAGAATCACTATTGTCAGGCTTATGCAGTAAAATTCGAAGAAGAGATAGTGGCTATTTTTGCCCTTAGTTTCGACTCTCTCGATTTAGATTCTGACGATAAGGAAGAACTTCAGTCTGGCTTCTCATCAACAGCATCGCCAGATGTTAATTATGATTATCAGGAGACATTTTACGCAAAGCCACGATATCCGGCAATGGATATTGCCTATCTTGCTATACAGGAAAGGTGGAGAGGTAAGCATATTGGTGATTTCTTAATCAAACAGATTGCTGATTTGGCCAGAAGGCAGACATTAGCTGGTTGTCAGTTCCTTACAGTTGAAGCACTCGCAACCAAAGAATACAGCGCTGTTGGATTCTATGAACGCTGTGGCTTTGCACCTAATGAGGTGAAGAAACCCTATAAAGACACGCTTCGCATGTATATGACGCTGTACTCCAAAGATGATCTTTTGATGAATGAATAAGAATTATTAGAAAAATCGACAGAAATTAGCTGCGTTCTAAGTTTTTTTACTTACTTTTGCAAAAAATACAGCTCACAATGAACGTCGTTTGCAAAGTATGCCAAGGGCCAAATTCAAAGAAAAAAGGACTTTTTGGGGAAATGGAAACAAATACAGTTCTTGTACGCAGAATTTCTGCGTAGCTATTGCTTAATTTTGCGCCAAAAGTTATAAAATACATGAAGGATCAGTTTAAGAAATACATGTGGATACTGGATCTGCTCTATAGCACAGGCGGTATCACTTTTAAGGAGATGGCTGAGCAATGGAAGCGGTCTGAACTCAACGATCGCCAGACGATATTGGCTAAACGTACATTCGATGATTATCGTAGGGCCATAGAAGAGACGTTCGATGTCGACATCATCTGCGATGCTTCGCGAGGCTATCAATACAGGATCGACGATGCACGTACATTGTCGAAAGACCGCATCAAACAATGGTTGCTCAGTTCGTTTGCAGTCAATAATATCCTTCAAGGCTCGCGCAGGCTCAGCGAGCGCATTGTCTATGAAGAGATACCTTCAGGCAACGACTATCTGCTGGAGGTTGTAAAGGCCATGCAAAAAGACAGAATGATTCGTGTAACTTACGACAATTTCTTTGAAAAAGGCGAGCAACATCTGTTAATTGCACCTTATTGTGTAAAAGTATTCCGTCAGCGATGGTATGTGATTGGAAAAGCAAAGGGGCAGAAGGTGATTTGGCGTTGGGCGCTTGATCGTTTTCTTAGGATGGAGATAGCAGAACAGAAATTCCGTTTGCCTAAAGATTTCTTTGCTGAATTCTATTTCCGCGATGCTTTTGGTGTGATTGTAGACGAAGAGGAATGCTCTGTAGAGACCATCCGCCTGAAAGTCTATAGCGCCAATCATCGTGACGACTATCTGCGCCATCTGCCCCTCCATTCATCACAACGCGAGACTGAGAAGCATAAAGATTTTGCCATCTTTGAATATCGCCTTCGTCCAGCTTATGATTTTTGTCAGGAACTGCTTTCATATGGCGAAGAAGTAGAGGTCCTGTCGCCTCAGTATTTGCGTGATTACATAGCTGACAGACTCCATCAGGCTGTAAATCGCTATAAATAATCATATCTTCATTCAATTTTTTATCAGCTGCGCAGGATTTCTGCGTAGCGATACCCTATATTCGCCCCATAATATCAAAAATGGAGAATATGGAAGAAAAAAAGAATAAGAGAAAGACGGTAGCAGAATGGATAGCTGTCATCCTTTGTTTGATAGCAGCACCTGTGCCCTGTATCACTATAATGTCTGCCACAAAAGTACTGTCAGAGAGATGGGACTGTTTACCTTTGTGGCCAGCTTTACTCAGTTTGCTTGTTGGAGCCATCGCTTTTATAATAACAGCAAGGTTGCTTAGTTGGATTATTTACCTTATTATTAAATAGTATACACATTATGAGAGGTTGTCTTTCCACTATCATCACACTCCTTATCCTTTTTGGCTGTGGAGGTACGGCACTAGCCTTTATCTTCGTGTTTGTTCCTTTACTCCTTGGCGAGCAGAATGCCAAGAGTCTTGCTGATTTGCATTGGTATACGTGGGCTACCATCATCCTGCTCCCCCTCATTCTGTTGAAGCTTTTAGTCAAGCTGAGCCGATTCACAGCCAACTATATCTGCGACTTGCTGGGGATTGACTGAGGGGTACGAAAGTATGGCTAGTTTGCAAAAAGAATTCCAAACTTTTTGTCATTACAGAAAGATTGCTTATATTTGCAGTCAATTTAATGTAATGACTTATGGTTGAAACACTTTCAAAAAGAATTCTTTTTCCATTCTTATTGACTATAGCCTTGTCCTCTCTAGGAACTGCTAGAAATCCAGTCAACCCCAGTTTAAGTAAGGACGAGATTGCTGATAGCGTAATGGGATATATGGCTATAGTCGTTGAGGAGAATGTGCATGATTTCGTCGATGATAAATTTGATTGGATTAGTATACCTCGTATGATTTATCATAGTATTTTTTGGGACGATCAAGAAAGAAAAGAATGGTGGGGAGAGGAATTGAGCACTTTCTTTACCAAGGAATTCTTTATCAACCATATTAGTGAAAAGCTAAATAGTTTCCAAGTCTCTAAAAAAGATATAATTCTAAAATCCATTCACGAATCCAAGATAGAATTATTGACAGATAATCTATATGATACTATAAGATTAAGAGAATCTTTGGAGTGGAAAGATTTGTTGTATACCTTTTTGGTTTGGCTTGGCTCTTTAGTGGTAGTTTGTCTAATCTTCTCCATGCTATATGTAATGCTATTCAATTCTGAACCAGATGATATGCCTGGTTGTTGGTGGATTTTTAATTCTTTATTGTCTATAGGAATAACTTGGTATGTCGTTTACAATTATATAATAGTTCCGTCTATTGAACTAGAGGAAAAAATATCAGAATTATTGATAGACAATATTTATACCTATCTTTCAACTTTGAACATTATTGAAATTATCATTTATTAAATGATTGTATTATGAGAAAATCTTATATTGTTGCCTTGGTATTATTTCTTGTATCAGCAATGGTCTCTTGTAATTATGCAGGTAAGAAAGCCACTAAGAAAGCTGAAAGCTTAGTAGCAAAAAGCGCTATGAAGATGTCAGTAAAGCAATCTTTGAAATCTAGTACGAAGACGTTGTTTATAACCTATAGTCCAACATTGCTGAAAGCTCTTGAGAAAGATGGTGTCATTTCCATTTTTAAGAGTGCCAAATATGCTGAAAGAATAGTTGAGGTAAGGGGGAGAAAAGTGCCATTATTAGTATCTCCGAACTTTGACCCTAAGTTAACAGTTCCTCAGAAGTTTTATGGATCGTGGGATCCTGTGAAATATCATAAGGGTAATCCTTTGTATGTTAAAGAAGGCTGTGAAACAAATCTTGGTCGAATGAAGCGGGGATTGGCTCCTGTTTATTATGATGCAAATAAAATTAATCCTACAAAAGGATGGGGAAACTATCACGCATTCGAACTTCATCATGGAGGACAAAAGAAATCACCTGATTATTTTGCACTGATGGGTGAGGAACATAAGACTTATAGCAAGCAATTGCACCCTCAAAGAACCAATTCAGAAATTCTTAGGAATGAATTTGCCAAGAAAGAACGTGCTCCGTTATATCAGGACCTTGCAGACGAGATAGAGAAAACTCTATAATCGTTTTTGAACATATTATATTTGTTTTGTGTGCCATTTTTTTATCCGCTGCGCAGGATTTCTGCATAGCGGATACCTATTTTTGCTGTGATATATCAAAAATGTGGAACTTAAACAGCAAAAAGTATGGAACAGTTACAATTGTATTTATGGACAGAGAGTTTTCCTCTTGTGTACGTTTTGGCATTCGTGGCTATGATTGAGATGGCAGTTGTTGTGTTTATAATCACAAACAGGATTGGGAACGATTTGGTTCAGCGTTGGGTTATTAATCCGTTGCTATTGCCAATCTTCTTTTTCTTGGCTTTAGCAGTTAGCAAAACAAAAATAGGATGCACGCTGCTATTGTTGGCAATCATTGCTACAACTATTACATTATTTGTAGCATCAAAGAAATTAGCCAAAGAGGGTGATAGTCAACATTAGTTAGAAGTTAGGGGTGGACAGTTTTCCACCCTTTTTCTTCTTTTTGTCCAAAGCAGGGGTGATAGTCCATACAACTTGAAGAAGAAAAGGTGGTTTTTCTTGTTTTCATGCATTTCTTGCCGTATCTTTGCATCAGAAACAAGAACAAAGAGTTGTTCAGCAAGACATAGAAATAGTTTTTTCATAGCATATCGTTTAGTTAATAGTTAGTTGTCTTTTTCATTTGATTTTGGTTTTAGGTTAGTAAAAAACACATAGGGCTCGCAGTGAATGCGGGTCCTATGTGCGTTAAAGAGGAGAGGCTGGCTGGTTGATACTCTGTTTTGATGACAAACAGGGGTATGATGCGTCTTATAAGTAAAACTTATAAATGCTAAAACAATGATTCATGTAATTTGTGTACACACGGCGATGGCTTTGGTGGAGCCATTGACCAAGATTTTTGCAGAACTGATGCCTGAGGTGAATGTCAACCATATTGCTGACTCATCGCTGATTAAGGAGGTGATTGCCAATAACGAGGTGACACCAGCTGTTCGTCGTCGATTGTTGGCTTACTATAATGCAGCTGCTGATGCGGGTGCTGATGTGGTGTTCAACACTTGTTCGAGTGTGGGCGATGTGGCTGATTATGGCAACACATACGCTCGCATTCCTGTGTTCCGTATCGACCAGCCTATGGCAGCTCAGGCTGTACAGAATTACAAGCGCATAGGCGTGATATCGACATTGCCAACGACGCTCGATCCTACTTGTCGCTTGCTGCAGAACGAGGCTAAGAAAGCGGGCAGAGAGGTGACGCTGGTGGAGGGACTGGCTGATGGCGCCTTTGCTGCTGGACAGAGTGGCGATGGTGAGACACACGACAGACTGATAGCTGAGGCTGCTCAGCGTATAGCCAACGATGTGGATATGTTTGTGTTGGCTCAGGGCTCGATGGCCCGTATGGAACAGCGACTCTCTGAATTGACAGGCAAACCTGTGCTCTCAAGCCCAATCTTAGGTGTGAAGGGATTGCGTAAGTTCTTAGGACTATGAAGCGTAAAAACGTGATTCTGACCATGCTCGTCATTCTGGGCATGGTGACCTTTCTGGACAGAATCAATATCAGCGTAGCAGGGTCGAGTATCATGCACGACCTCAACCTGTCGCCATCGGAGTGGGGGTGGGTACAGAGCGCTTTCATCCTCTCTTATGGCTTGATGCAGATTCCAATGGGTGCAATGGGCGACAGGTTCGGACATCGTAAGATCCTGTCGCTCATCGTGTTATGGTGGTCGCTGTTTACTGCCTTTACAGGTTTGGCAGGAGGACTGGCCTCGCTATTGGTCATCCGCTTTATGTTTGGCATAGGAGAGGCTGGTTCGTCGCCTTGTTCGACAGGTGTAATAAGCCGATGGTTCGAGAAGGACGAGGTGGGCAAGGCACAGGGTTATGTGTGGGCAGCCTCTCGAATGGGAGGAGCCTTGACCCCCTTTGTGGTCATTCCTGTGATGATGTCAGTAGGGTGGCGCTCTGCCTTCTATCTGTTAGGTGCACTGGGCATCGTATGGGCAATAGTATGGTATTTCTACTATCGCGATACGGAGATTGGTCCAACGCATAAGGTGGAGCGACTGAAGCATGGTATGCAGGAAGGCATCTGGAAGGATATTCTCAGAAACAAGCAGTTCTGGCTTATCTGTGGCATGTATTTCTTCTATGCCTTTGGTTCGTGGTTCTTCTTCTCGTGGTTCCCAACGTTTATGGAACTGGGGCGTGGCTTTGATAAGACAGAGTTGACATACGCAGTGGCTGTACCTTTTATCATGAGTATGATAGGCAATATTGCTGGAGGACACTTGACAGACAGACTGACACGACGCTATGGCATTAAGGTAGGACGTAAAGCTCTGGGTTCTACATCGTTAGCAATATCAGCAGTATGTATGTTCCTCGCAGCATTCATCCCAGGCAAGATGGCTGTATTCGTATTCCTGTCGCTGTGCTTTGGCATCTTCGACCTGATGCTGCCCTCTGCTTGGGCTTTGTGTATCGACCTGGGTAAACGCCATGCAGGAACCATCAGCGGAGCTATGAACACCGCTGGTAACATAGGAGGATTCTGTTGTGGTATCTTGTTTGGTGAGCTGGTGCAACAGTCAGGCAACTACAATCTGCCTCTCTACATGATAGCTGTGATGCTGATTGTGAGTGCTGTGCTCTTTGTCTTCATCAATCCTGAGAAGCCGATAATTTCTGATACACCTCGCTAAGCGAGTGTTCTGTACCTACATTACCAGGGAAGATGATGTAAGGGAAATGCTGTGCCATCACGCATGGTACACTGTTGATGATTTGTCCCAGAACGCGAGCCGATTTGATGCCAAGTCCCTTGGTCAGGATATCGTGTGACGTGATGCCTCCCTTGCCCACAAGATAGGATGGGGTATAGGGCAGACGATAGACAATGTCGACCAGGAAATCGCTGACCTGCTGTCCCAGATGCTGACGCTGGTTGGCATCGTTGAGACGGATTTCCTGACGAGAGGTGTAGACGACAGGCGTCAGATGATTGTCGACAACCTGCTGAATGGTGTCAAGCGTCTCAAGCATCAATGCATCGGCATCGTCCAGGATGCGCTGCACATCGACCTCGATAGCACAAGTGCCTTTCTGCTGCAAGAGATGCTCCAGTTGCTGGGTGGTCTTCTTGACGTGTGAACCCACAATGAAACAGCCTACGCCTTGTTGTTGCAAGATACTCTTATCCAGAAGAGGCTTGTCGGCTATGCCACTGATGGCCTTGGGGAGTGATGATGACGAACGGATAACGATGGCTGATGTATGAGGTATGATGGTAGATGTAAGATGTTGGGCGAAGGCATAGAGCTCGTCGTACGATTGGGCGTTGACAATGTCGTAATCGTCAGGATTGGCGCCCTTCTCTTTTATATAATCACGAAGAACGCTAGTGTGATAGGCAAAGACATTGTCACGGGCAAACTCCGTTTCGCTGACAGGAATCAGGCGCTCGCCATCTTTCATATAATGAACGCCATCGATGGTTACTCGGCCTGCCTCGATGAAGGCAGGACAGAAGGGCGTCTTAGACGCTACGGAGATATTGTGGCTAACAAGGCATTGACGCATGACATCCGTTTCCAGAGGGAAGTGACCACGAAGGCAGCTGTCGCTACGACTGACGATGATAAGATGGTAGCCATAGTCCTGATTGACCTTGACCACCTGTTCCATTGCCTCACGAGTTACCTGATCAGCTTCCTCGCGAGTCATAGCACGCGTGTTGGTGAGGATATAAAAGAAGGGCTGCTCGTCTTCAAAACCAAGTCGAACACTCTCTTCATCCCACTGTGTTATCAGCAGACAGCCATGAACGGTCTGAATACCTGTGGGGTCGTCGTCGAGAACGACCATCTTCCATCTTACATCTTTCATCTTACATCTTAATATGTTGCATTTCGCGAGCTTCAGCTGGTGTGGCTGGCTCGCAACCCATCATGCGGATGAGAGCTACCAGTCGCTCTACTAATTCGGCATTGGTATGAGCGCGTTTTCCAGGAGCATAATAGAAACTGTCCTCAAAACCAACACGAACAGCTGAGGCACCCATACCTATGGCACAAGCCAGAATAGAAAAGTCCTTCATCGAGTCGTGAGTGACACCCCAAGAACAACCAGGCTCCATCAGCGAACAAAGCATGGCCAGATTGCGACCTGTAGCAGAAAGATTACTGGAGTTGCCTGGTCCTACGCAGAAGTTATAGTGCAAGGGACGATGGATAAAACCTTCATCAGCCAGACGGGTGGCACACTCTACATGACTTAAATCGAACAGTTCCATCTCTGGCACCGTGTTCGTCTCGTCCAATCGCTTGGCCCAATAGCGCAAATCAGGCATCGTGTTGATATAGACCGTTTCGCCAAAGTTGACACTACCCATATTCAGCGAAGCCACCTCTACTTCTGGTACATCGAGCGATACACAACGCTCTGCCAATGTCAATGTGCTGAGTCCACCCGTGGAGCCTTGCACAATCATATCTGTCTCCTTGCGAATCAGTCCGATGGTCTGACGGAACACATCCAACTCGAAAGTGGGATTGCCTTGCAAGTCGCGAGTATGCAGATGCACCTCGCAGGCACCAGCCTTATAGCAGTTAATGGTATCTTCCGCAATTTCCTCTGGGGTCAGCGGATTCTTACACTCGGCAGGAATCTCCTTGCCCACATGGCACACAGGGGCCACCGTTACAATAATCTTTCGCATGTTTTTTAGATTTTATTGATATCTACGTATCCGTGTGTCACGGCATAGATGGTCAGAGCTGATACACTCTTCATGCCCAGCTTCTCCATGATGTTCTTGCGATGGGTAATCACGGTAGATAGTCCGATATTCAGACGCTCGGCTATCTCTTTGTTGATAAGACCTTGAGCGATGAGTGACATCACTTCAATCTCACGATCAGTCAAGATCTTTTGTTGCAGGATATGAGGCATAGCAGGCAGGTTGCGGCCTCCAGAGTGTGCATGTTGCTGCAACATTAATAATTGTCGGATGAGCTGTTTCTCTGGCTGGTTAATGCACAAAGAATGGAATTCGCCCATCTGTGAAGTATGATCGAGCGACAACGTAAGAACAATCGTCTTGCGCTGTCGCTCGCTGAAATACTGTCTGTTTCTCAGCACAATGTCCATAGAGACGAAATAGTGGGCATACCGTTCTGAATCGTTGGCCATCAGTTCGCCAAACGATCCGAAGGTGTCCACCGTCATGATGGGCATGACATTCTGCAGGATCTGTTTAAGTCCCAGTACGGCTAATGTGTTAGCATCGATAATGGCGACTTTAGGTCTGCTCTGCTGAGTCATTCGTTAGCGGATTTCAAAGAGATTAAAGAAACCTGTCATCATGAAGACTTTCTTGATGTCGTCATTGATGTTTTCTATAATCACTTTTCCTCCTTTGGTGGAAGTCTCCTTGCGGATAGTCAGGAACAGACGCAATCCGGAGCTACTGATGTATTCCATATTCTTGCAGTCGAGAATAATCTCCTTGTCTGCATTTTCAAGCAGAGGGGCGATTTCGTTTTGTGCCTTAACGGCTGCAGGGGTGTCGAGGCGACCGCTTACTGTGGCGAGCATTCCTCCGTCTTGTTGTTTAATGTCAAAAATCATAGTTGTTGTTACTTGTGTATTCTGAATACGTGCCCTCTTACCTTGAAGAGGACACGTAGAATATTCATAATAAATTACTTAACAAGTGCCTTGCGAGCAGCATCGATCTTGTCCTTAGCTTCTGCCAACTGAGTCTTGAGCTCTTTGACAGTTGTAGCATTCAGAACATCGAGTGGAGCAAGAGCTTCAGCAATGGGCTTGATATCAGCATCGAACTCTGACAGACGATTGACAGCGTCGAGAATCAGAATGATACGGAAAGTGATGTTAGCAGCAGCCTCGTCGTTGAAATTGCTGAGGAACTTGTCAGCATTCTTATTGGCAACATAGAGCTCCTCAACAAGTGCTGCAGAAGCCAACTGCCAGAAGAAGTTGATGCGACCATTCTCGTTCATGGCATCATACAGAGTAGAAGAGGTCTCGAAGATAGTGCTGTTGTCCTCGATGGCCTTGAAAGAAGGATCGTTGATGTCAGCAGCCAGCTTTGAAATGGCTTTGTCGTAATCCTCTGTAGGCATCTCATAAAGCTCAGCAATCTTCTTGTCTACGTTCAGAGCACTCAGGATGCGATACTTCTCAGCCAGAGTGGTAGCTTCCTCAGCAACCTTAGCATCGATCAGATAGTCGGGTTTCACCTGCTTCTCTTCCTTAGACAGAGTGATACCACCGTTCTTGTCCTGTACAAAAGCAGGCTGCTTGATCTTGCTGAACTCAGCTGCGATACTGTCGAAGTGCATCTTGATGCTAGCCTCAATCTGCTGCTGTTCGAAACTCTTCAGAGTGTCAGTCTCATCTACGTTCTGTGCATTCTTTTGTCCTCCGCAAGCTGCGAATGCGATAGCAGCAATTGCAATTGTGAAAACTGATAATTTTTTCATTTTTGATAATTTTAAGTTATTAATAATGTTAATTATTCTCTATTGATTACTTTTTCTTATATATTTGCCTGGACTATCTGTCAGAAGCAGCAGGGTCACGATAATGCCCATCAGCAACATGACAGCAATGTTAAACCACAAGGTCTTGATATGCCAAGAGCCAATAACCTTTTCACTGCTATAGAATGGCGCTCTTCCCATGCGACTTTGTGGCGTGAGGAAAATCTGATATGAGCGTGGGACGATATAGTCGTCAATCACGTTGAGCATCTTTTGCTGATCAGCTCCAATCACACAATCTTCTAATTTAAGGTTGTAATTGTTTTGCTTTAAATCCAGCAGTTGCTCTTTGCCGTTCTTCCGAATGTAATCAGCTCGTCTGGCATCATCTTTCAGCGTAATCTGATTGCTACGCTTAGCCAGAATCTGTTCGGCTTCTTTCAGATACTTGGTTAAATCGTCGTATTCATACTTTCCTCGGAAGGGCTGCATACCACAGAAAGCTGTCAATACAGGCAGATTGGTTTGAACCACTCTGATATGCTCTGGCTTCACTTCCTTGTGGTGTTTCGCCTCATCCTTCATGGTTTCCAACTGTGACTGTAGTTCATCCAGGAATCCGATATAATAGAACTGGTTCTCGTATTTTTTCTTATCAGAATCGAAGAAAATCTTTTCGTACTCGTTGTCTGAGAACGACGTAACAGCCAGTGCCTCATACGACCAACGTGAAGGAATCAGGTCGCCTACCAACGGTACATTGCCTGTGGTGCTCTTGGGTGTCAAGTCGGAGAAACTGACGACCAGTCCACATAGTAGAATCTGAGGAATGAGCAGCAGTGGAATGCTGATATAGATGGCTACAACAGAACTGAGACATTGTGATAGAAGTAGTCCTGTCAGGCTAGCCAAGAGGGTGGTGACAAACAGGATGAGCCACCAGGTCCAGAAGAGTCCGTGGATGCCCATAATGGTATTGCCTATGACAATAAACAGCAAGGTCTGGATGAGCGATAGCCCAGCCATGTAAACTATTTTGGACCAGATATAACTGCTATGCGATAAGTGGAGGAAACTCTCCCTCTTCAGCAACGCACGGTCTTTGATGATCTCCTCAGCCGATCCACTCATGCCGATGAAAGTGGCAACGATGACAGACATGAAGAAATAGCTCACCATATTCTTATTGTTCATGACTGTATAGCCTTCAGGAGGAGCATAACGGGTGAGCAAGGCACAGATGACTGCCAATACAGGGGCCTCGAGCAGGGTGATCAGCAGATACTGCAGATTGGTAATCTTTGTTCTGATGTTACGATGCAGGAAGATAGCAAACTGCTTGAATACCCCAGGCTTTTTCTGATCCGAAGGTGGGACAGCTGTCACGATAGGATCAGCCATCTCTTCACGACTTTTCAGATAGAGGCTATGCCAATCCTGTGGAGACATCTTTCGCTCGTCAGAAGGCTCGCCAGTGTTGCTAAGTGCCTTTTCGTCAATGATATTCAGCACGATTTCAGGATTAACATTGCCACAAGTTGGGCAGGTGCTGGTTTGAGCATCAGCATAGTTCGCTGCATCCTTGAAATAGGTAATGGCATCAATGGGGTTACCGTCAAAGACGGGATAACCTCCCTTATCCAATAACCACAGACGATCGAAGAGCTTATAGACATCACTGGATGGCTGGTGGATGTTAACCACAATCAGCTTGCCTTTCAGCGTCTGTTCTTTCAATAGTAATATAACTCGCTCTGTATCAGCTGATGACAAACCAGATGTCGGCTCATCCAGGAAGAGCACCGCTGGTTCACGAATCAACTCCAAGGCAATATTCAGACGCTTGCGCTGTCCGCCAGAGATGTATTTGTTGATAGCAGAACCAACCTTCAGGTCCTTGGTGGCATAGAGTCCCAGGTCCTTCAGTGTCTTGACAACGCGATGGTCTATTTCCTCATCGGAAAGTCCCTCAAAGCACAGCTTTGCTGTAAACCAAAGGTTCTGGTAGACTGTCAGTTCCTCAATCAATAGATCGTCTTGAGGAACAAAACCTATCAGGTCTTTGGCTGCTGGCTCATTAATGTCATGTCCGTTAATGGTAATACTGCCCTCTTGGGGCTTCAAGCTTCCATTAAGCAGAGAGAGCAGGGTCGTCTTACCAGTTCCAGATCCTCCCATGATAGCCAGCAATTCACCATTCTTCAGCGTGAAGCTCAGGTCGTGCATACCATTGTCGCTGTTGGGGAAACGGAAATTGATGTTCCGTCCGCAGAACTCCACAGCATGCGTTTCCTGGTTGTCTTTGGTGTAGGTGTTGATGATAGAGGAATAGTAAACAGGCTGTCCGTTCGGTTTCTTAAGGACACTGCTTTGTTGCCATACCTGATATGTACCTGCCAATACAGGAACATCGTTCAGGAGGACGGTGTCGTTGCCTGTATAAGTGAATATCAGTAATCCCGTTGTGCTGTCAAGAAGTGTTTTCAGCGTTCCATTAAAGCCTTCTATCTGGTGCAGCTTGACACGGTCCGATTCACGTGCATCAACAAAATCGCTGAAATCGCGGTATTGCTCTTCAGGGATATGGAATTGGGTAGCCATGGTATCGAACATGGCTTTGTTTCTCGTACCGTCAGCATTGCAGAACTCCATGAGTCGTAGGAGCAACAATGCTTCCTCGCTCGACAGGATCTTGCCATGCAAAGTGGAACAAATGGAGGTAACGGTATCCTCGCTGTTAAGGTCATCCGTCATCTCATAGGCCATTCGCATATCACTATATAGGTCGAGATATAGATCAATGTTTCTGATTCCGAAATGACGACGCAAATAACTCACGAGCATTTTCTTGGCCCATGTCTCATCTACTTGCTCTACTTTTCCAAATAGTGCAAATAGACTAATAAAGCTTGATAATATGACGTCTGTCATTCTCTCTTATTAAGTTTGCAAATTTATTAAAAATCTCAGACTACCACTAGGTAGAGGCAGTTAAAAAATATTAAATCGCTATCAAACGAGCTTTTTACGTAGTGTAAGCACGTTTTTGCCGTCCATTCGCTCGTAGTTGATGCTGTCCATAATCTGACGAACAAGATGGATTCCCAGTCCGCCAATAGGACGCTCTTCAGCTGAGAGTGAAGTGTCAACTTCTTTCTCTGCTGTTGGGTCGAATGGGGTTCCCCAATCGCTGATAATAAACTTCAGCCGCTTTTCATTGGCCATTGCTTCTATGTTGACATTACCTGTCACACCCGTCGGGTATGCATAGCTCATCACATTGACCACGGCCTCTTCTAAAGCCAGATTGAGATTCATGGTCGTACTCATGTCGAAACCTACGATTTCGCAAACTTCATCGACGAAGGCTGCCAGTTGTGGAACTTCTTCAATGTCGTTAGGTAGGGTGATGCTGCGTTGAAGTATCATATCTTTTTCTTGTGGTTTTGTATATTGGATAGCTAACATCGTTAAATCATCGCTCTGTTCTGCATTGCCAACAAATTGGCGTACAGCACTAACCATCTGATCGATAAGTTGTTGAGGCTGATGGGAGGAATTCTCTGCTACGTCAATCATTCGCTCTTCCATGAATTGATCATGGTTAACATTCTCAGCTTCTGTTAAGCCGTCAGTGTAAAGAAATATACAGGTGTTTAAGTCGATAGTCGTTTCTTGCTGGTCGAATTTCCACTCAGGCATGACACCAAGTGGCACGTTGGGCGAACAAGGCAGCATGCCTATGCGTTGTTCTCCTATCAGCAACGGAGAGTTGTGCCCCGCATTGCAGTAACGCAGCCGACCAGTTGGCAGGTCGAGTACGCCAAGGAAGAGTGTCACAAACATGTTCGACTCGTTGTTGTCGGCCATCGCATTATTAATGCCATACGTAATACGTTCTGGCAAAGCTTCGCGGAAGCTGATAGTTCGGAACAGGGTACGTGTAACAGCCATCACCAATGACGCTGGTACACCTTTACCGCTGACATCACCAATGCAGAAGAACAGCTTCTCGTCGCGGATATAAAAATCGTACAGATCACCACCTACTTCCTTGGCAGGATTCTGCTGTCCAAATATTTCAATATCGTTGCGGTCTGGGAATGGTGGGAAAGTCTTGGGCAACATCGACATTTGGATACCGCGGGCGATGTTCAGCTCGCTTTCAATGCGTCCCTTTTCTTCGTTAGCTGATTTCGTCTCTTCTATCTGCTGCACTAACGATTTCTGCATGGTCTCGAAGGATTTGTGCAGACGAAGCATCTCATCTTTGGTCTTAATAGAAGGTAATTCTGCTGAAAGATTACCTGATGCTATCTCGTCAGCAGACTCAGCAAATTGTGCGATAGGCTTGGTGACGCGACGGATGGCAGAACGGCATATCAGTCCTACGACAATCAGACCTACAACTATCAAACCAACAAAGATAGCGACAAAGACACTAGCGGGGTACAGAATATTTTTCATTGGAACGATGGTAGCCATCACCCAATCGGTATGCTCTATTTTAACAGAGAACAGAATATAAGCAACACCATTCTTGTCAACATATCCCAAATAGTTGCTTTTTTCGTTACCCTCAAGCATCTCTTTGGCTTTTTCTTTACCCTTGAGATTGGCGGTTTCTTCTAAGTAGTCGTAAAGGGTTTGGTTCTGCAATTTGGTTTTGTCAGGGTGTGCCACAAAGGCGCCTTTGCGCGTAACGATAAAGCTGAAAGTATTTTGATCTTCGTCATCCATCCATAGATCGGTATATGACGATTTATCCAACTGCAGCATGAGTTCTGACAACCAGTCCAGTGCGATATCGGCAGTCTGGATGGCATAAATCTCACCTTTATTATTGAGGATGGGTTGCGAGAAGGTGATCATCATGACTTCGCCTCCACCTTCATCAATATAAGGCTCTGACCAAGTGCCTTTACCTTCAGAAATAGGTTTCGTGTACCATTCCTGATGCAAATAGTCGTATTCTGGCGTGTTCAGTTGTTTGGTATGTAAGCCTAGACTGTCACGATAGGCGTAAGGAGATAGAAGTTCTCCCTTATGGGGTTCACAGTCAGGGTTATAAGCCACAGCGGCCCCCATAATGTTAGAGTTTAGCTTCAACAGGTGTTCTACTGCAAAATACTGGCGAGAATCATCATTGATATTCTCCTCCACTTCTGGCATGTTGTTGGACACTGCTACTTCAACGGATGAAAAGACATTGTTGATTTTCTCGTTGAACACCTCCATTGACAGGCGATAATAGTCAGTAAGAATGACAGCCCCAACGAGCCACATGATAGCAAATATCAGCACCAAGAGGAGCGTCATGACAATCGTCATTGTTCCCACCACACGCCATGTTAACCTGTTGGCGATGGTCTGTTTGGGCCTTAGTATATTTGGTATCTTCATTGTCCGTTCAACTAATATGTGTGCAAAGATACGAAATAATTCTAAACTAATGCTTTGTTTTTTGCGTTTTTTTGTACCTTTGCATTCTGAATTTTTAAAAATGTAGGTTTCAAGATGCGAAAATATATAGTTTTTGTAGTTTTTTGGGTAGGTTTGATCGCTCTCCAGGCTCAGGACCATACCCGTTTCCAAGACCTGCCTCTTAGTCTTTCTCCTGAAGAAATGGTTGAGGAGTTAGAGAATCGAGGACTGCAACAAGAGGATCTTTATGTCTTGACAGGTCGGTTTATAGGATTTGATGTCCGTATACGCCTTCATTGTTCCGAAGACAGCAGCACCATCAATAGTCTTGTTCTGAGTACAGAGCGAACACAAGGTCATTCACAGCGTAGCGACTGGTCAGCGATGATGAAATGGTTGCGTAAGCACTATGGTGCCCCCACTTGGGAGTCGACAGTGCGTAGTCATCAGTTTGCAAGATGGTGGGTTGGATACGATCGTGACATCGTCATGATTTGTACTGCAAAGCCTTCTATTGAGATATGGTTCTACGATAATCATAAAAAACGCCATTTTGATTATTATTCCATATTGAAAAATTGTGAGCGTAATCCTGTGGATGAGGTTCCTTATCTGACGGCTGATGAAAATGTGACATGGAAACGGAACCCCATTCCTGTGAAGAAAGTCAGCAAGACAAAGGCTGCTAAGAATCGTAAGGCATCAAAAAAGGCTGCACGCAAGTTAGCACGCAGCCGTTCTAAGTCTAAATCAAAAAGTGGTCGGGCACGTGGACGCAGACGATAATCTATTCCATTGGGAATAGACCATATAGCTTGGCGTCAATCATGTCAGTCACTTGCTTGAAGTGTTCTGGATTGTCACCAAATTTACAGGTGTCGCCCTCGACAATGATGAGAGGTCCTTTATAGGATGCAATCCATTCTTCATAGCGTTTCTCCAGACCTTGCAGATAGTCCAATCGCATGGTTTGCTCATATTCTCGTCCTCTTTTTTGAATCTGGGCAACCAAGGTGGGAATGCTGGCGCGGATGTAAATCATGAGGTCTGGCAGCTTAACCAATGAAATCATTAAATCGAACAAATCTTTATAGTTGTCGAAATCCCTGTCCGACATCATGCCTTGCCCATGGAGGTTAGGGGCAAAAATGCAGGCATCCTCAAAAATCGTACGGTCTTGTACTATTGTTTCATTGGATTGTGAAATCTCCACCACTTCCTTGAAGCGTTTGTTCAGAAAGTATATCTGAAGGTTGAATGACCATCGAGGCATATCTGCGTAGAAGTCTTCCAGATAAGGATTGTTGTCTACGGGTTCGAATCGTGGCGTCCATCCATATCGGTGAGCCAGCATTTTTGTCAGTGTCGTCTTGCCACTTCCGATGTTTCCTGCTATTGCTATGTGCATATCCGTTTTACGTTATTTAGTTATCATGTCGTTATGGTTTGTACTCAGAGAATAGTCCAAACAGTTCGCTGTCTATACGATCGATAATCTTAGCCAGATCTTTGGGCTCGTGCAGAAAATCGAGGCCATCTTTCTGAATGGTCATCACTTTTCCTTTATACTTGTTGTATATAAAGTCATCGTAGCGCTGATTCAGGTTTTCCAGATATTCCAGCTTGATGGCCTGCTCATAGTTGCGCCCTCTTTTTTGGATATTGCCCACCAAGTGGGGAACGGAGGCTTGCAGATAAATCATGAGATCTGGTTGGCGCACAACGGTCATCATTTGCTCAAACAGCTCCATATATGTTTCGAAGTCGCGTTCATTCAGATTGCCCATCGCCCTATTGTTTTGCATGAAGACATAGACCCCCTCGTAGATAGTGCGATCCTGAATGATGGTGTTCTTCGACTTGGAGATGTCAATGAGATCGCGAAAGCGCTCTTTCAGGAAGTAAACTTCCAAGTTAAATGACCATCTGTGGATGTCACGATAGTAGTCTTCAAGATACGGATTGTGATCCACCGCTTCGAAACGTGCTTCCCAACCATAATGCTTGGCAAGCAGTTGTGTCAGGGTGGATTTCCCACTTCCTATGTTTCCTGCGACTGCTATGTACATATTTCTTTCGATATTCCGATGTTACGAAAGGAAACCCAACAACGCTCCTGCAGCAACTGCAGAGCCAATAACACCAGCGACATTCGGACCCATGGCGTGCATGAGAAGGAAGTTATGACGATCGTACTCCAGTCCGAGGTTGTTGGAGATACGTGCTGCCATAGGTACTGCACTCACTCCGGCATTACCAATCAGCGGATTCAGTTTCTTGTCTTTGGGTAGGAACAGATTCATCAGTTTGACGAAGCAGACACCGCTCATAGTGGCAATAATGAAGGCTCCTGCACCAATGGCGAAGATATAGATGGTGTTGATAGTCAGGAACTCTGAAGCCTGAGTCGAACAGCCTACCGTCAGTCCCAGCAACATAACCACAATGTCGTTCAGTGCTGCACCTGCAGTCTTGGCCAGACGAGTGGTCTTGCCACTCTCCTTCAGCAGGTTGCCAAAGAACAGCATGCCTAACAGAGGAAGTCCTGAAGGTACTATGAAAGTAGTCAATAATAGTCCTACGATAGGGAATAGAATGCGCTCTGTCTGAGATACCTCACGAGCAGGCTTCATCTTGATGAGGCGCTCTTTCTTGGTAGTAAGCAGACGCATCAAAGGAGGCTGGATCAGTGGTACCAATGCCATATACGAATAGGCACACACAGCAATGGCACCCATCAGGTTTGGCGATAGTTTAGAACTGAGGAAGATGGCTGTAGGACCATCAGCACCGCCAATGATGGCGATACCTGCAGCCTGATTAGGCTCGAAACCTAGTGCCAATGCAAACATATAAGCACCAAAGATACCGAACTGGGCAGCAGCACCAATGAGCATCAGCTTGGGATTAGCCAAAAGAGCAGAGAAGTCTGTCATAGCACCAATACCCAAGAAGATGAGAGGTGGATACCAGCCCTGTCGTACACCTTGATAGAAGATGTTTAGCACGGAGTTATCCTCATAGAGTCCGATTTCCAATCCAGCATCAGCACGGAAGGGGATATTTCCCAGGATGATACCCAGTCCGATGGGTACGAGCAGTAATGGCTCGAAGTCTTTCTTGATGGCAAGCCAGATAAAGAAGGCTCCCACTATTATCATGATGAGATTACCTGCCGTCACGTTAGCAAAGCCCGTGTAGGTCAGGAACTCATTGAAGTTTTCTACGATAAAGTTTGTAAATCCCATAACTGTCAATTATCCAATGGTTAACATGACCGCACCTTCCATGACAGATTCGCCTTGATTAACGAGAATACTGGTAACGGTACCTGCATATTCGGATTCAATGTTGTTCTGCATCTTCATGGCCTCCAATACGATGACCACCTCGCCTACACCAACTTTGTCGCCAACCTTTACATTGATGGCATTGATAGTGCCAGGAAGTGGTGCCTTAACAGGATTGCCAGCACCTGCAGGAGCAGCAGGAGCTTGTGGCTTGGCAGCAGGCTGAGCCGGAGCTGTTTCTGCAGCAACAGTGGAAGCTGCGACAGGGGCTGCAGTAGCTACAGATTTCTTTGTAGCAGCAAGCTCTGGGTGCTTAGCAGCATTAATGGGTTTCTGCATCTCTATCTCAAAGGGGATGCCATTTACGTTTACACTGGCGATTTTACCTTCAACATCGGTGATTTCAACCTCGTAGTCTACGCCTTGTACTTTATACTGATATTTTTTCATTGTCGTAATTGAAAAGAATAGTGAATAACCTTAATGTAACTCAGGAGTTGTTGGAATGTTGGGAGCCTCATGCTTGCTTGGAATGAAAGCCTCATGCAGATGTGTCATCTGGCTATATTCATCATCCCAGCCTGTATCTTTAGGCTTAATGGTGATAACACCGCTCTCAACATCGTGGATGTCGTCTTCGTATTGACGTAGAGCCAAACCAATAACAGCCATATATACCTCCATGTCGACGCCACGCTTTTCGAAACCTTCCTGTAAGATGACTCCCGTCTTGTGACCAATCTCAATGGTCTTTTCCACTGTCTTTGTGATAGGTTTGATGGGTTGTTTATTTGCTACCTTCTTGGCAGTATCCAAGTGGCGCATCAACATACCAAACAGGGTAAAAGTAATCCAAAGAAGAGCAAGACAGAAGAATACGATGCCCATAGCCATAAGTGCCATGCCAAATCCGTATGGGTCTTCACGCTTAAACTTCTCCACTTTTGATTCACTGACTGTAGTCTGGTTCTGAATGCCTGGCGTTACACGATCAGCACTCTTCACTTCCCAGTCAGCAGGTGTTCCGTTATTGGCAATACGGGCAAACGACTGATCAGCGCCCAAGACAGGCACAGTTACTGAGTCAATGAGTTGGGTGGCATTTCCGTTGTAGAGGGCTATCCACGTAGGCTCAGTGGTGTTTACCTTGACAGAGAGATGCAGCGAGCCTTGAGAAGGCTGGCTGCCAAGTTGCAGTACAATGATCTGACGTCCTGAGAGGTTGGTGCGCACATCGCCATTGGGAATCTGGCTCATACGGCTGATACGCTCAGGAACACTCATCTTTTTGTCGAGTACAGAGCGGTCGGTGGTCAAGTACATACCACGGATGTTGTAGGTCGAGTGTGAGATGTTACTAATCTCGACCCAAGCATTTCTTGCTCCGTATTCGTCAATCAAGCTCGTCTCGTTTTGTGTCATCACCTCATTTAACTTAATGCTGGCATCCATTTGGGCCATCACGGGTAATGAAGCGAAGGCTAATAACGAACCAAGAAGAATTCCGAATTTATTCATTGTTGTTATATTACGTGTATTATAATCGTCCTAATTCCAATGTTATCCGCAGAAGAACAACACGACAATCTGAGCTGTAAAGATGCGGAGGAACATGGATAGTGGATATACTGTTGAGTACCCTAGTGCAGGGGCCTCTTTCGAACAGATACTGTTAGAATAGGCCAGTGCTGGTGGGTCTGTATAAGTACCAGCAATCATACCTGCAATAGTAAAGTAATTGAACTTAAACTTTATGCGGGCAATTGGTCCTACAATAAGAATAGGAATAAAGGTAATAAGGAAACCTGTCAGCACATAGAGCAGGCCATCGCCTTGAACCACAGTCTCAAAGAATCCTGCTCCTGCCTTAATACCTACGGAGGCAAGGAAAAGAACTAGTCCTATTTCTCGTAACATCATATTGGCAGAAGTTGTGGTATAGGTCACCAAATGTATCTTATAACCATAGCGGCCTATCAGAATAGCGATAATCAGAGGACCACCAGCCAAACCAAGTTTTACAGGTACCGGCATACCAGGAATGGCGATGGGCAGAGATCCGAAGATCAGTCCGAGGAAGATACCTACAAAGATAGTGGCGATGTTGGGTGCATCGAGCCTGCGGATGGAGTTGCCCATCTTATTGGCTACGCGATCGACAGCATCCTCAGGACCTACAACCATAATCTTATCGCCCACCTGCAAGGGTAGGGCTGCTGAGGCAAAGAGGTCCATGCCATGACGAGTGACACGGGTGACATTCACGCCATGTACACTTGAGAAATGCATTGAGGCCAGTGTCTTGCCATTGATCTTGGGATTGGTAATCAGGATACGCTTTGAAACCATCGGCTGGTCCTGCTGTTCGAAGTCGATGTCAAGCTTAGGACCGATAAAGGCTGTGATAGCCTCCTGGTCAGCTTCGGCACAGACAATGAGCATCTGGTCGCCCTCGTGGAAGATGGTATCACGGTTGGGAATACACAATTCGCCTTGGTGAACCAGTCGTGACACCACGAAGTCGCGATTCAGGAAATCGTGTACTTGTAGTAGAGTCTTTCCTTCCAGATATTTGTTGGTTACTTCAAGATGCATCTTGTATGGCTTCTTGTTGGCACTTGTCTCCTCCATCGCCTTGAGACGATTTTCTTCTTTCTCGAGTTTGATGCCACATATATACCTTATTAATATAATAGCACCAATAATACCCAACACACCAAGGGGGTAGGCACAAGCATAAGCTGAGGCTATCTGAGGCGCATTTGCACCAAATACGGTTCCTAAAGCTTCATTGGCAGCACCAAGACCTGGCGTGTTGGTGACGGCACCATACAGCGTACCCACCATCATGGGCAGATTGGTCTTATTGCTTGTGTCGAAGAAGATATAGTAGCATCCAAACATCACGAGGATATTCAGCAGAATAGCACTTGCAGCTAGTCCGTTCAGTTTGATACCTTGGGTGCCAAAACTTTCAAAGAAACCAGGACCTACCTGCAATCCTATCATGAAAACAAAAAGGATAAGTCCGAAGTCTTGTACAAATGTGAGGATTGGGGTAGGGGCTGTGAAACCGATATGTCCCGCCACAATGCCCGCAAACAGCACAAAGGTAACGCCTAGCGATACTCCTCCGATTTTGATTTTACCCAAATAAACGCCCACAGCAATCACTATGGCATACAGCAACGCTATATGAGCCACAGAATCAGTTGTTGTGAACAAGTCTTTTAACCACTGAAATGAATCCATAACATGTTATTTCTTTACGGGTTGCAAAGGTACGAAGAAATTGCGCAAATCAAGCATCTTTGTGCAATTATTTTTTATGAATATGAAATATTTATTAATTTTTGCGTTATTTCGGAATTATTTGTTACCTTTGCAGGAAATTCTAAAAACTTATATAATAAACACAATTTATGGCAAACAAAGAAAAACTCTTTACCGAGTTTACAGCGCCAACCAAACAGGAGTGGTTGGACAAGATTGAAGTAGACCTTAAAGGGGCTGACTTCCAGAAGCGACTCGTGTGGAGAACAAATGAAGGCTTTAATGTACAGCCTTTCTATCGTCGTGAGGATTTGAAAGACCTCAAAACTCCTGATTCGCTGCCTGGCGAATTTCCTTTCGTTCGTGGTAACAAAAAAGACTCAAACACTTGGTATGTACGCCAGAACATTGTAGTTGGCGATGATCCAAAGGCTGCTAACGCTAAGGCACTTGATATCCTGAACAAGGGTATCGACTCGCTGGGCTTTAAACTGGCTGGTAAGATGGTGTCGAAAGAGACCGTTGAGACACTGCTCGATGGCATCTACTGCGATATTATCGAGGTGAACTTCGCCACCTGTCCACGTCATTCGTTGGAACTCGCTGAGATTCTGGTGGCATTCTTCGCTGAGAAGGGCTACGACAAGGAAAAGGTGGTTGGCTCAATAGAGTGGGACCCCATGGCCAAGATGGTCATGAAGGGCAAGGATGTTACACCTATCCTTGAGTTTGGTCCTAAGCTGGTTGAGGCACTGAAGGACTATCCTAACTTCCGTTGCATAACAGTAAGCACCGATGCGCTGAACAATGCTGGTGCCTACATCGTTCAGGAGCTGGGTTACGCTCTGGCTTGGGGTAATGAGTATCTGCAGCAGCTCACCGATGCTGGTGTTGATACCGACCTTGCTGCTAAGAGCATTAAGTTCAACATGGGCGTTAGCGAGAACTACTTCATGGAGATTGCAAAGTTCCGTGCTGCACGTCTGCTCTGGGCTCAGATTGTTAAGCAGTACGAGCCAAAGTGCGATTGTGCTTGCAAGATGATAATCAACGCTACCACATCTACTTATAATCAGACTCTGTTCGATAGCTATGTTAATCTGCTCCGTTCGCAGACCGAGGCTATGAGTGCTGCTCTGGGTAGTGTTCACTCTATGGTGGTTACCCCGTTCGATGCTCCTTATGAGGAGGCAACCGACTTCTCTGAGCGTATCGCCCGCAACCAGCAGCTGATTATCAAGGAAGAGAGTCATTTCGACCGCATTGTCGACCCAGGAGCAGGTTCTTATTATATCGAGCATCTTACTGATGCGCTGGCTACTGAGGCTTGGAAGATTTTCCTGAAGGTAGAAGAGGAGGGAGGTTTCCTCGCTGCTATCAAGGCAGGAACCATTCAGGATGATATCAATACCACCAACGTTAAGCGTCATGGCGATGCTGCCAAGCGTAAGGAATTCCTGTTGGGTACCAACCAGTTCCCGAACTTCACCGAGAAGAGCGAGGGCAAGCGCGCCCAGGGCTGTGGCTGTTGCTGTGGTCATGCTGAGGCAGAAGAGCATCCGTTCAAGGCCATTGCTTCAACCCGCCTCTCTGCTGATTTCGAGGATCTCCGCATCCATACAGAAGAGACTAAGGTTCCTGTAGCATTCATGCTCACGATTGGTAACTTGGCTATGCGTCAGGCTCGTGCACAGTTCTCTTGCAACTTCCTGGCTTGTGCTGGTTACAAGGTTATCGATAACCTCGGATTCAAGACCGTTGAGGAGGGTGTTGATGCTGCTCTCGAGGCTAAGGCCGATATCATAGTTATCTGCTCGAGCGACGACGAGTATGCTGAATACGCTATCCCTGCATTTAAGTACTTGAATGGTCGTGCCATGTTTGTTGTGGCTGGTGCTCCTGCTTGCATGGAGGACTTGAAGGCTGCCGGCATCGAGAACTTTGTTCACGTTAAGTGCAACGTACTTGAGACTTTGAAAGAATATAATCAGAAACTTGGTATTTAAATGATAGGAGACTTGAATTATGCGTAAACAGTTTAAAGATATCGATATCTATGCAGGCATCAAGGCTCAGGATGGTGCCAAGTGGATTAAAGACAATAATATTGAGGCTAACTGGAAGACCCCAGAGCACATTGAGGTTCGCCCGGTTTATACTAAGGAAGACCTCGAAGGTATGGAGCACCTCGACTTTACAGCTGGTATTCCTCCTTATCTGCGTGGTCCGTATTCGATGATGTACCCCTTCAAGCCTTGGACTATCCGTCAGTATGCCGGATTCTCTACAGCTGAAGAGTCAAACGCATTCTATCGCCGTAACCTGGCTTCTGGTCAGAAGGGACTATCTGTAGCCTTCGACCTTCCTACACACCGTGGTTACGACCCCGATAATGCTCGTGTTGTGGGCGATGTTGGTAAGGCTGGTGTATCAATCTGTAACGAGGAGAACATGAAGGTGCTCTTCTCTGGTATCCCCTTGAACAAGATGTCTGTATCAATGACCATGAACGGTGCCGTATTGCCTATCCTGGCATTCTACATCGTAGCAGGTTTGGAGCAGGGCGCTCAGCTCGAGGAGATGGCAGGTACTATCCAGAACGATATTCTGAAGGAGTTCATGGTGCGTAATACATATATCTACCCACCTGCATTCTCAATGAAGATTATCGCTGATATCTTCGAGTACACCTCGCAGAAGATGCCTAAGTTCAACTCAATCTCTATCTCAGGTTATCACATGCAGGAGGCTGGTGCTACTGCTGATATCGAGCTTGCTTACACCTTGGCCGATGGTATGGACTATCTGCGTACTGGTGTTAATGCTGGTATCGATGTTGATGCTTTCGCTCCACGACTCTCATTCTTCTGGGCTATCGGTATGAACCACTTCATGGAGATTGCCAAGATGCGTGCAGGCCGATTGCTGTGGGCTAAGATTGTAAAGAGCTTTGGCGCTAAGAATCCTAAGTCGTTGGCTCTGCGTACCCACTCGCAGACATCAGGATGGTCGCTCACAGAGCAGGATCCATTCAATAACGTAGGTCGTACCTGTATCGAGGCTATGGCTGCCGTTCTGGGTCACACCCAGTCTCTGCACACCAACGCTCTTGATGAGGCTATCGCCCTGCCTACCGACTTCTCTGCCCGTATCGCTCGTAACACCCAGATCTACATCCAGAATGAGACTAAGGTGTGCAAGCAGATTGACCCATGGGCTGGTAGTTACTATGTTGAGACGCTGACTAACGAGCTGGTTCACAAGGCTTGGGAGCACATTCAGGAGATTGAGAAGCTGGGTGGTATGGCTAAGGCCATCGAGACCGGTCTGCCAAAGATGCGTATCGAGGAGGCTGCAGCTCGCACCCAGGCTCGTATCGACTCAGGTTCGCAGACCATCGTGGGCATCAACAAGTATCGTTTGGACCACGAGGATCCTATCGATATCCTTGAGGTTGATAACACCGCTGTTCGCAAGCAGCAGGAGGAGTGCCTGAAGGAGGTTCGCGCTGCTCGCGATGAGGCCGCTTGCCAGGCTGCTCTTAAGGCTATTACCGATTGCGTTCGCGACTTCAAGGAAGGTCGCAAGAGCGAGAACAACCTGCTCGACCTGGCTGTAAAGGCTGCTCAGCTGCGTTGTACTCTTGGTGAGATTTCGGATGCCTGCGAGGAAATCGTGGGTCGTTATAAAGCAGTAATCAGAACAATTTCAGGCGTGTATAGTTCAGAATCTAAGAACGATAAGGACTTTGAGTTGGCTTGCAAGCTGACTGATGAGTTCGCTGAGAAGGAAGGTCGCCGTCCTCGTATCTTCATCGCCAAGATGGGTCAGGATGGTCACGACCGTGGTGCAAAGGTAGTAGCAACGGGTTATGCCGATTGTGGTTTCGACGTGGATATGGGCCCACTGTTCCAGACTCCAGCCGAGGCCGCTCGCGAGGCTGTTGAGAACGATGTCCACATCGTAGGTGCATCGTCGCTGGCAGCTGGTCATAAGACGCTGATACCTCAGCTCATCGAGGAACTGCATAAGCTGGGTCGCGATGACATCATGGTGACAGCCGGTGGTGTTATCCCTGCTCAGGACTACGATTTCCTCTACAAGGCTGGTGTTGCCGCCATCTTCGGTCCTGGAACTTCCGTAGCGAAGGCCGCCGTGGAGATGATGAAGATTCTCTTGGACAAGGAATAGAATCTCTGACTAAATCCCCAGTCGATATTGTCGACTGGGGATTATAATATTTTTTCTTTTTTAAAATGAATCCGAATTACAGTAATTACCAACTCCATGCTAAAGTCGATGCAATGTCGAAATTTCTGAATCTCGACAAGTTCATCGATGGCGAGAAAAACTCTTTGGAACAAATACGTTCCTATTTCAAAGTCAATGACTGGGCGTATCGTCATTTCCATTCTCAGGACGGTTTTATGCATTTCAGAATTTCGTCGAACGGCTGTTTTACCGATGAGGATGTGTACTACCAGCCCGATTCCGTATCAAAATTCATAAAACCGGGCGATGTCGTGATGGAACTGGGCTTTGGACAGGGGGCTAATCTGCTCTATTTGGCTCGTTGTCATCCTGATGCACGATTCATTGGTGTTGATCTGTCTCCACTCAAGAGGAGGAATGTTCCTATGAATGTCAGCACATACTAGCAGGACTACAGTAGCCTCTCGCAGTTTGAGGACAATTCCATCGACGTGATGTATGCCTTCGAGACAGTTGTCCACAATACCGACAAGGAGAAAATCTACAGCGAGGTATGTCGTGTGCTGAAGCCTGGTGGTGTTGTCGTTGTTTTCGATTATGCGCTTACATCAAGGCTTGAGACCTATGATGCTCATATCCAGAAAGCCATTGCCTTGATATCAAAGGGTGGGGCAGCGGCCATGATTGAGTCGCTGGAAGAGTTGAACTCGCACTACACCAATTGTGGCTTACAGATAGAGCAAAGCATCAACCACACCCGTGCTACGCTGCCAGATCTGAAGCGCCTGGAGCGTAAGGCAGCAAAGATTCTGGAGCGTCCTAGGCTGGCCAGACTTATGTTCTGGCTCTTGCCTGACCAGTTTGTCTCGAATATTATCTTGGGCTATTTAGGCTACGATTCCGGTAATGCCCAAATAGGATCATATCAGGAGTGGGTTCTCAGAAAACCCTAATACTAAAAGAGGATGTTCATCACTGAACATCCTCTTTTAATATGCTTATTATTTAAATTTCACGCCCATATTATACAGGATAAAGCTGTAGATGTCGGCTTGCTCCTCCAGGACTTTGGCAAGTGGTTTGCCGCCTCCGTGTCCTGCTTTGGTATCGATGCGGATAAGTACTGGGTTAGCACCCTGATGGCATTCCTGTAGGGTGGCTGCAAACTTAAACGAATGGGCTGGTACCACACGGTCGTCGTGATCGGCTGTGGTCACGAGGGTAGCAGGGTAGGCGGTGCCAGGCTTCAGGTTGTGGAGTGGGGAATAGCCCTTCAGGTATTCGAACATCTCCTTTGAATCCTCGCTGGTTCCATAATCGCTAGCCCAGTTCCAACCGATGGTGAACTTATGATAGCGCAGCATATCCATCACACCTACCTCGGGAATGGCTACCCGGAAGAGGTCAGGACGCTGAGTCATGCAGGCACCTACGAGCAAACCGCCATTAGAACCGCCTACAATAGCCAGCTTCTCCTTGGATGTGTAGCCTTCTTTAATCAGGTATTCGGCAGCAGCAATAAAGTCGTCGAAAACATTCTGTTTCTGCATCTTCGTGCCAGCCAGATGCCATTCTTCACCATACTCGCTACCACCACGCAGATTGACCTGAGCATAGATACCACCTTGCTCGAGGAAAGGAATGCGCGTAGCTGAGAAACTTGGACCCAGCGAGATGTTGAAACCACCATAGCCATACAGATAGACGGGATTCTTGCCGTTGCGCTTCAGTCCCTTCTTAAAGGTGATAAACATAGGTACGCGCGTGCCGTCTTTACTCTGGAAGAACAGCTGCTTGCTCTCATAGTCCTGCTGGCGGAACTTGACGTTGGGCTGCGCATAGAGGGTGCTCTCGTTTTTCGCCATATCGTAGCGATAGATGGTGCCTGGCATGGTAAACGACGTAAACGTATAGAAGCACTCGGGCTGTTTCTCGTCGCCCGTAAAGCCTACGCTACCCACCATTGGCAACTTAACTTCGTGGCGCAACTTGCCATCCAGTCCATAGACAAAAGCATGATCGCTGGCATCCTGATTATATGTCAGAATCAGCTGGCGATTAATCACATCCACACCGCTCAGCATATTCTGCTGTTCAGGAATCAGCTCCTGCCAGTCGTTAATGCCAGGCTTGCGGATGTCTGCTGTCATGATGCGTCCCTTGGGTGCACCAAAGTTGGTATAGATGTACAGCTTGTCGCCTTCGTTGTAGATGGGGTTATACTGATAGTCCATATTGTCGGTGAGTTGTATGAACTGCGAGTCCTTCTGGCGCAGGTCGCGTACAAAGAGGTTGTTGCCAGCACCTGCACCAGCCTCGTAGAGATACATCATCGTCTCTTCCTCGTTAGTGCTAGCATAATAGAATCGCATGGGCTGTGTAGGATTCTGGTAGAACAGCACGTCCTGCGACTGTGGCGTACCCATCTTGTGATAATAAATCTTGTGACCGGAGTTGACATTCGAGAATTCCTTACCCTGTGTAGGACGGTCGTAAGCTGAATAGTAGAAGCCATCGCCCTGCCATGCTGCCCCTGAGAACTTAGCCCACTCGATATGGTCGTTGGTCAGCTGACCTGTCTTCAGGTCGATGACGAAGAATTCCTCCCAGTCAGAACCTGAACGCGAGATGGCGTAAGCAGCCCACTTGCCGTTATGTGAGAAATAGACACCCTTCAGCGCTACCGTACCATCTGTGCTCAGCGTGTTGGGGTCCAGGAATACGCGTGGCTCACCACCCAGCTCATCCATTACGTACATCACATACTGATTCTGCAAGCCGTTGTTCTTGTAGAAATACCATTTACCGTGACGCTTGCGTGGTGCGCCAATCTTCTCGTAGTTTGCCAACTCCGTCAGTCGTTTCAGCAGTTTGCTGCGGAAGGGAATCTTCTGCAGATAACCATTCGTTACTTTGTTCTCTGCCTCCACCCAAGCAGCAGTCTGTGCCGAGGTGTCGTTTTCCAACCAACGATAGGGGTCAGCAACTTTCACTCCGAAATACTCGTCAATAGTGCCGTCTTTAGCGGCTTTAGGATACTGCAAGCCTTGTGCCTGCAGCATGTTTGTGGCGATAATAGCCATTGTCATGAATAGTGTTCTTTTCATTGTTTCAAAAAATATTTGGTGCAAAGATACAAATTATTCGCAATATTTTGTATCTTTGCAGACATAAAACTTAAAACACGATGAAAGATATTAAGCGAATTGTATTGACAGGCGGCCCTTGCGCAGGCAAGACGACAGCTTTGGTGCGTATTATCGAGCACTTCTCAAACCTTGGATTCAAGGTGTTTACGGTGCCCGAAGTTCCTACGATGTATAGTCAGGGTGGCTGGAGTTATCTGACGCCCAACCACGATCTTTATTATCAGGGTGAGTTGGCTATCCTGCGCACACAGCTGGCTTTGGAGGATAGTTTCATGCAACTGGCTGAGACGTGTACCAAGCCTACGTTCATTGTCTGTGATCGTGGTACATTGGACATCTCGGCATATATCGACCATGATATGTGGGAGGAGTTGTGCCAGAAGTGTGGCACCAACCCGAATGAGTTACGTCAGCGCTACGATGCCGTGCTCCATCTGGTGAGTGCTGCCGATGGTGCTGAGCAGTATTATACGACTGCTACTAATTCTACACGCTACGAGCAGGCCAACGAAGAAGGTCTGCGCTTGGCGCGCGATCTGGACAAGAAGGTCAATAAGGCGTGGACAGGTCATCCGCATCTGCGTGTCATCAACAACCACGACGACTTCGATGCCAAGTTGCATCGCGTGTTGAAGGAAATCAGCAATGTGCTGGAGATACCACAGCCCATCGAAGAGGAACGTACCTATATCGTTGAACTGACGGGCCAGTTGCCAGAGAGCATCGAAAGCGAGATAACGCAGACCTACCTTGTGGCCGATCCTGATTGCGAAATCCGTCTGCGTCGTCGCAGTTGGAGTGGGGAGGTGGTTAATGTCCACAAAACCAAGAAGCGCATCTCGCCAACTGAAGTGCTCGAAACCGAGCGTCAGGTATCGAATGCCCTCTACGAGTCGTTGCTGCAACAGGCTGATCCTTATCGTGCCACCATCCGCAAGACGCGTCGCGCCTTTATCTGGCGTGGACAGTTCTTCCAGATAGACACTTTCTATACGCCTGTGAATAATCTCGTGTTGTTGGAGACAAAGGGCGTGGCAGAGCAGGAGAGCGTCAATTTCCCGCCTTTCATCAAGGTCATTAAAGATGTGACGGGTAATCCTGAGTACTATAATTATAACATCGCGTTGAAGAGATAAGATGGCTGATGTCTGATGGCTGAAGTCTGAAGCCATTTCGCAGAATAAAACTAACCGTTCACTGAAACCTTTCGGTGGGCGGTTAAACTTTTCGTACCTTTGTAACGTCAAAGAATCGAACAATAGAAAAAAACTTCATTTAGTAATAAACAACTTAAAATTTAAAAGGTATGAAAAAGATTGTAATGACAATGGTAGCCCTGCTGACAATGACAGCAGCTGTAGCACAGGACAACGAGAACCGTCAGCGTCGAGAGTTCAAGAAGCCAACCCCCGAGGAGATGACCAACCGTATGGCTGAGAATCTGAAGTTGGATGACAAGCAGAAGTCAAAAGTGCTCGAACTGAACAAGGAGTATGAGGGTGTGCTGATGGGTGGTCCAGGCATGGGCAGAGGCTTTGGCAAAGGTATGGGCCGTGGTCCTCGTCCTGATGGTGAGACAGGAGCCACAAAGGATAACAATCAGCAGAAACAGCGCCCTCAGCGTCCGGAACTGACTGACGAGCAGAAGGCACAGATGAAGGCAAATATGGAGAAGCGCCAAGAGTACGACAAGAAGCTGAAGAAGATTCTTACCGACGAGCAGTATAAGAACTATCAGGAACAGCATCGTCGTCATGGACACGGTCCACGTGGTCCTCGCGGTCACCGCGGTCCTCGTCCAGACATGCAGTAAACCGTTTCCTTGTTGCTGTCGATGGGCAAGCGCTGGTTATCAATGACAAGCCAGCCTTGCCCATCGCTGGCTTTTATCTTAATCTGTTCACGATTCATCTCGATATGGATGAGTCCGTGTGGTGTAGGCACATCACCTTCCAGCCATTCCAGATCGCCCAGGTTAGGCCTTACTTCATATTCCTCATAGCCAGGCTTCGTAGGCTGTACGCCCAGATAATATTTGCCTAACAGATAGACGGGCGATGCTCCCCAGGCATGACACAATGATTTGCCATAGGGACGTCCGTACATCGCCAGATGCTGGGTGCCGGATTCCGATGGGACGTATTTTTCCCAGAACGAGGTAGCACCCTCACGAAGCATTCCACCCCAGTAGTCGCGCATTTCCTGAAGCACTTGGGTATGCAAGCCGTCAATGCAAAGCGTCTCCAGTTCGTAGAAGCGCATGTATGGCGTCGTGATAGGATCAATATCAGGATTGAGCATCACACTTTGCATTATCTCCCGTCGCTCTTCTTCGTAGGCTAGTCCGTAGAGGATGGCAAACATATTGGGGAACTTGGTGATCTGTTTGTTCATCACACCTTCCTCAATGGCATGATAATATGCTTTCTGCTCGTAGCTCCAGAAGGTCTGCTTAATCTTATTGCGCAACTCTTCTGACTTCACACGATAGCCGTTCTTGATGCCTAGCAGTTTGGCACAGATAGCCATCGTCTCCATAGCCTTCATAAGCAGTATCTGCTCGAAGCACAGCGTGCCACGTTTGTGCATGGGGAAGTCTACCCAGTCTACGAAAATCCAGTCATCAGGTTGTCCCTCGGCCATACCGTTTGCGTTCAGACGCCCTTCAACATAATCCATCAGCGTCACCATGCGTGGCCACATCTCACGTACAAAGTCAATATCGGCAGTATACTGGTAGTAGTCGAGGATAGACTTAAACCAGTAGAACGTATAGTCCATGATGGTATTGACATGAGCCGTCACAGGGTCCTTGCCGCGTAGCTGACGGATGGTACGCTTCACGCACTCCGTATCGAATCGCAGGTAGTAGTTCATCAGATACGACTGGATGGCATCACCGCTCCACGTCCAACGGTCTCGTTTAATGCCATCCATGAAAAACTCACGGGTGGTGAGGTCCATGGTGTAGGCTGCCACATCCCAGATGCGGTTTATCTCGTCGTCAGAACAACGGAACGAACCACTATGCTGTGGATTGTAAGGCGTGTATTCGTAGTCCATCAGCACCTCGTCGTAGCTGGCGTCGCCGTCCTTTTCGATATAGACAAATCGAAAGGCTTTGCTGCTACACACGGAGACAGTCCCCCTGTGCTGAATCGCACACGGGGACAGTCCCCCTGTGCTAAGTCCCCCTGTGCTAAGAACGTCGAGCGTTTCGCAATGCTCTTTGTCAAGGGCTTCCTCGCGGCTCTCACCATAATAAATATGGATGGTTCCGTGCAGGCCTTTTATCTTCAGATAACCGAAGGTCTCTTTTCCGAAATCGTAGAGGGTGCCGTTGGTTGCGATGACATCGCAACTAACGGGACATAGTTCCTCGCGCTCCAGACGGTAGCTGGAGGGTGGGGTGTCAGGACTGTCGAAATGCCAGGAAGCAGCAGGCACGTAGATGCCAGAACCATGCGCCACGCCGTTTTCGTCTATCCATAGCTTGTCTTCATACGTGGCGAGCCAGGTAGAGTCGGTATGGATGGTGCTGCCTTCTATGTAGAGGGCTGGTGGTGTGGCTTGATTCCATACTTTCAGGTTGAGCTTATGTTCTCCTGCTGGTATACGATAAGTAGATGCAGGAAACTGCAACTTACCATCGAGTGCGAAGTTATATTGCCCCTCACAGGCAATGGTGATCGTCTCCTCCTGCTCAAGGGTAAAAGCCTTCGAGAATTCTACCGTCACATAGTGTGAATCCTGTTTCCAGAACGGAGGAAACATAGCACCACGTTCCGTCCTGCGGTTATTGAAAATATTACCTAGCCATATCTCGAAGTCGCCAGGATACCATATCCAGGTAGCCTTTTGGCTGTTAGCCTTTAGCTGTTGGCTATTATTTGATGCCTGCATTGTTTTTGATTTGTTCGTTTACTTGTGGTCCGTTATTCTCCCAGATGTTGCCAGGACCATTGGCATTCTTCAGGAATTTCTCTGCTGGTGTCCAGTTGTCACGGATGGTGATGTTCGAAGATCCCTCGTCGGTATACAGATAGAACCAATGGTTGGGGTCGTGGACGTAGCTGGGTGTAGCAATGTCGCGTACCACATTCTCACTAATCAGCGTTCCTGGCTGATTTCCCAGCGTATAGATACCTGCACAGTCGTACATGTGTTGGGCGTAGTTGTAGATGAGATTTGCGTGCACCTTATTATCCTTCATACATACCAGGTCACGGTTCCAACCCCAACCCAGCGAGATACCCGTGTATGAGACATCGTGGATGGTGTTATGCTCGATATTGATGCCCGAAACATAGCCCGCACAGATGGCCACACAGCCCCAGTCTTCATTGGTGACGTTATAGAAGAGGCTCTGCTCCACCGTCTGGTTGGTACATACCTCCCGAAAGTCTGTGGGCTGATAGGGCAGGTGAGTCTCTAATCCTTCTGGCGAGAAGGAACCACACACATAGCCATTCATCGCGATATCCGTAAACGTACAATGTGTCGTCTTGCCACCACGACAGCCCACGACATAATCAAGACCAGAGCCACCCAAGTGTTTAAAGCGGCAATTCTCGAAATTGATGTTCTCCGTATGGCGTAGTTCCACAGCGGCATCAGCACGTCCCAACCATCCCTGATTGTCCAGTTTGTGATTGTTCGGACGGTCTATCTGTGGGCGCAGCTTATAAGCTTCCGTCAGATACATGCCAGCCTGCAAGGGCACATGACCTTTTTCCGATGGGCGCATCCAAGTCGTATGACTGAAGGTGACACCTTTTATCTCTATATTCCGCACAGGACGTTCTGCTGTACCTATTACCTCCACCAACGTTTCGAGAACAGGAACGACGGCAGTAAATTGTTCACTTTTCACTTTTAACTTCTCACTTTCCCGTGGCATGTAGTATAGCTTGTGCTCACGGATGTCGTGATACCACTCGCCAGGTACATCCAGCAGTTCTTTGGCATTTGTCAGATAGAATGGTGACGGATGTCCCGTATTGGGTGTCATAGGCGAAGGCCAGGGATGCTCAAACTGCAGCTTAGCTTCCGGGTTGTGAAATCTCACAGCTACGGAATCGCCCTGTGCTGTCAGACTCTTGATGCGCAGGTTCGATGTGCACCACATCTCATGCAGTACCATTTCTGCGTATGGCGCCTTCATGATTTTCTCCACCGCTTTCTTTGGTACCCACAGAATATGGTTCTTCTTGTCGTAGGTGCGTATGCGGTTCATCTCTTCAAAGTCCTGTACGTCACGTGCTCGGATGGCTTTCTCTCCGTTTACCCATAACTGCCTGAAGTCCAGAGGTCGCCCATTGAAGTCTGGCACATCTGCCACCATCAGTTTCCCTTGGCGCTTCCAGTTCTTAATCGCCACTCCTCCGCTGATTACCGCATTCTCTCCTTCTATGCGCAACCCGCTATCTTCAGGACGCAGACGGATAGGTTCGTAGAGCCAGTAGGTGCCAGCACCGAGATGGATGGTGACATCAGTGGCTTGTCCTAATCGGCGCATTTCGCGAGCCTTCCTGATGGCATCCGTCAGCGATGAGTCGGGTGTGATGTTGATATCTGCAGCCTGGATGGGCAGATACGAGAAGAGGAAGAATAGCAATATGCCTACAAACTTCTTAAAGTGAATAGAAAGCATCGTCAGGTCGTCACTCTGTTCTGCTTCTCCTACAAATGTGTGTACAGCTTCAGTCATATTATCAATCAGTTGTTTGGGATCTCTGCTTGATGTCTCAGCCACCTCGTTGATGCGCTCCTCCTGGAACTGCTCGTGGTTGATATCCTCAGCCTCCGTCAGTCCGTCTGTATAGAGGAAGATGGTTGTCTGGTCGTCAATCTCTGTTTCCTGCAGTGTAAAGTCCCAACCATCCATCACACCTGCAGGCAGGTTCGGGTTGCAGGGTAATAAACCGATGCCTCGTTCACCTATCAAGAGTGGCGCATCGTGTCCTGCATTACAATAAGACAGATGTCCTGTCTTGAGGTCTAGTACACCCACAAACAGAGTTACAAACATGTTCGAATCGTTGCCTTCAGCCATAGCGTCGTTGATGCGTCTGACTATCAGGTTGGGTGCTGTCTCATGCATTGAGATAGTACGGAACTGGGCCTGTGTCACAGCCATCACCAAGGCTGCAGGCACACCCTTTCCCGATACGTCGCCTATGCAGAAGAACAGATGGTTGTCGCGGAAATAGAAATCAAACAGGTCGCCACCTACCGCTTTGGCAGGTTTCAGTCGTCCGTAGATATCCACCTCTTGGTGATCGGGGAATGGTGAGAATGCCTTGGGCAGCATCGACATCTGGATATCGCTGGCAATATGCAGCTCACCCTCTATCATTGCCTTCGAGGCTGTTGTCTTTTGCAACTGGTCGATATATTGCGTCAGTGATATCTGCATGTTCTCAAACGAGTCGCGCAACTCGCGTATCTCGTCTTCTGTCTTAATATTCGGCAGTTCCGCATTAAAGTCGCCCTTTGCCACTTCCGATGCCGAATTTGCCAGAGTCTTCAGCGGGAACAGCTGCGAATGGATGACAGTCTTCAGTACCACACCTATCGTCAGCAAGAGCACAATGAGCAGAATCAGCATGTGCATTCGCAGCCTGTTAGGCTGCTCCATCACTTTCTCTTCCGGAATAGTGAAGCAGATAGACCATTGCACTCTCGATACTGGTGCATAGAATACCAGCGAGGTACCTTGTTTCTTTTTCGATGCGTTCGATGTGAATAGCGCCAGGTCGTTGATAGTGTCTACGCCCCTTTCCCATCTCAGCATCTTGTTAGCCAACAGCGATGCTTCATTGTCTTTTATCTTTCTCAGTTGTGTGACGGCATTAGCCGTTTGTATCCATTGAATATCAGGATGGCACACAAACTGAGAGTCGCGCCCCAGGATGAACACCTCCGAATAGTCGTAAGGCTTGGCACCTTCCACTATCTGCTGCACCCAGCGCAGGTCTACGTCGGCACACAGGATGGCATAGGTCTCTCCCTGCTCATCGTGTAAGGGTACAGAGTATGACACCATCGCACGTTTCGTCGACATCGAGTCGATATATGGCAAGCACCAGTAGCCTTTGTCCAGCTTGTTGGTGTATATCCAGTTGCTGTCCGTCTCCAGATAGCAGAAGTCGTTATCTGGCCCGCCTATCTCATCCTCAGTCAGTTCCCCCGTAATGGGATCGCGCGAGATGGTTACAATACCCAGCACCATGATGGTAGTACGTATTGCAACCGATCTGTTCAGAATCCCAGGAAGTTTCATGTTCTATCTCTGTTTCTCTTGCTTATTTCACATTCAGTTTAGCGTATGCTTCTCCCATCAGCAGCAGGTCTTCATGATGCAAAAGGCTCACCTCGACACCCTTCTGGAATATCATCACGATGTCGCTGCCGCCAAACTGGAAGAATCCCATCTCGTCGCCCTGCTTCAACTCTTGTCCTACGTGCAGCGATGGAATCCAGTTGACGCTGCATATCTGCGACATGCCCACAGGCAACATCGCCACGAGTCCGTAGTCCTTCGTTTCAATGATGGCACAGGCACGTGTCTCAACCATCTGGAATCCTAAGTTGTTCTGATAGTAGTACAGCTTCTGTTCGTCGTCCCATAGCGTATAGCCACCACCTGCGGCAACACCAGGAATGCGTCGCAGCTCCAGCAGTTTGCCGCTGACGGGAGCATGGTAGCGGTGATAGCAGTTGACGTCCAGGAAGGTATGTGTCAGCGTACCGCCGGCAAAGGCATTCTTATAGGCTGAATCATCACCTATCAGCTGTGCGATGTCGCTGAGTTTGGCAGTCTTGATTTGCAGGTCGTCGTAAACCAGTTGGTTGTTGTCGTCGATAGCCCATGTCTTCTTGGGCCATGAGTCGGCAGGTGCTATCACATCCGCATCAGCAATGGGTCGCATCTCAGGTGACGCCAGGCTGCGGGCAAAAAACTCGTTGAAGGTCTTCCATTGGTTGCCCTCGCCATACCATCCTTTCGTCAGTCCCCAGTCGGGGTCCGATGCCAACATCTCGTAGTATGTGTCGTTCCAACTCTCTTCGGTTTCCAGAAAATCGCCCCACGACTGCGCATAGGTGGTAAGCCACGATGCAAAGGGCTCCACGAATTCGACTGTAGGATAATAGAAACCTCGGTCTTTGAGTGCCTCCAACGGCTGGTCTACCACAAACCAGAAGTAGCCGATACCCTGATCTACTCTTCCGTAGAGCGACTGCCCGTAAGTGCCTGGGGCAGGGTAGGGCATCACGTCCCAAGGCAGACAGCGTATGTTACGGTCTACGAAATCGCAGAACTCGTCGAAATTCTGTGCGGGATTATAGCGTCTGTCGGGATTGATGACTGCTGCCTGGCTGATAGCCTGTTCCAACAATTGGCGCACCTCCGTGTTTTCGTTGCAGATGCGAATCAGTTCGTTGACAGCCTCCGTATGTTGTTTCTGTGGTGGTACTACGGGATTGTCTTCCACACTACACGAGGTATAGAGGAAGCAGAGTATTGTGGTGAAGGCCAGAAGCCTCAGTGTTTTCTTGTTCATTGGGGAATGCTTAATGTTAGTCCGACAACAAAGTAACCTTTTTGCGAGCAGGGATTGCCTATCAGCTGTGCATAGATGGGCACTGAGAAGTGCTCGGTAATCTTGATATCCTTCGTGGCTTTCACGCTGACGTTGGTCACCGCAAAGCCGTTGGTTTCATAATAGGTGGTGGCATAGGGTACAACGCCTACCGTTGCCTCCCAGTTGCAGGTAGCCAGTTTGAAGGGTGCTGTCACTTCAGCATACGACGAATAGGCGCGCTTATCGTTTTTGTTCACACCGTCGCCTCCTGCAAAGATCGTCTGCCACGAGGCAGTGAGAATGCCGAAGTCGTAGGCAATGAACCCTTCAAACGCATGATAGGTCGAGTGGGCATTGTAGTCGAAATATTTCGTGTCCGAGTATCCGCTCCAGTAGTCTACGACACCTAGTGTCAGTCCTCCTGTGGTGTACGATGCCGTCAGGTCAAACTCCCTGGCGTCTTCCGATGTTGTCAGACTCATCGAACCCCATGCCGAGAGGCTAAATCCCTTCCAGCTGACGCCCAGATTCGGCTGCACACTGGCGTGACCTAATTCCATACCGCGCCAGATATACTGGCTGACAAAATCTGCGGAGAGGGTTGCTTCCACCTTCTCCTGAGCATTCACTGCAGACCATCCTGCAGATACTAAAAGCACTATGGCAAATAAATAGTTGCGCATGGTTATATATAATATATCTTATATATAACGACGACGAAGCCCGGATATTGTCATCATTACAAAATAATATGTTGTTCGTCATACTAATACTATGAAGGTAGCTATCATACAAAACTGTATTCGTACGAAGCAGCTGGACTGGACGCTCCAGTTTGCCACCGACCTGATTAATCAGCAGCCTGGTGCCGACCTCTACGTGCTGCCCGAGACTTTTGCCACAGGGTTTATGGTCGAAGGCACTACACAACAGGCCCGTGTGCAGGGTCCGCAGATCCTCCTTTGGATGCAGCAACAGGCCCGTCGCCTGAATGCCGCAGTAGCAGGCAGCATCGCCATTTTCGACGATGAAGGACTCTTGCGCAACCGCCTCTTCTTCGTCCGTCCTGATGGCAGCTATGATTATTACGACAAGCACCATCTCTTCACCTATGCTGGCGAGACGAAGGATTATGTCGCAGGCCAGCGTCGCGTCGTGGTTGAATGGCGAGGCGTGCGGTTCCTGCTGCAGGTGTGCTACGATCTTCGTTTCCCTGTTTTCTCGCGCAATCGTGGCGACTACGATGCCGTTATCTATGTGGCCAATTGGCCGCTTAGCCGTAAGGATGTGTGGCATACGCTGCTCCGTGCACGCGCCTTGGAGAATCAGAGTTTTGTCATAGCGACTAATATCACTGGCGACGATGCAGGCGTTTGTGATCATGCGGGCGACTCTGCCATCATCGATGCCTATGGCCACACCCTTGCCGAGTGCATCACGGGTCGTGTCGAGTCAGCCTCCGCCGAGCTCGATATGGAGTCGCTGCAGCGCTTCCGTCAGAAATTTCCCGTCCTCGACGATGCCGATTGAATCACATACCGTTTTTTTGCCGAATGTCGCAGTTCATGGTATAAAAACGGGGATTCGTTGAAAAGATTTGGGGAAATGGCGATTTGTGTCTATCTTTGCGCCATGTTAACAAGCTACATGCTATAAAAAGGTAAAAGGATATGAAAAAGATGACAATGGTGATGCTCATGGCATCGATGGTGGGCGCAACAGCCTGTTCGAGTGAAGACCCGATTAATGATTTGTATAACGAGATGGATAATTTCGGCGGTGGCGGCATGGCTGGCGGCATGGGTTCGGCTACGGCTGGCAGCGGCGAACTGACGACGTTTACGATTGCTCTGGACAAGACGACAGCTGAGCCCAGCAGTGTGGCAGATGAGTATTTCCCTGACGAGGAGGACTTGCTGGAGAACAACGAGTTTACGACGGAAGTGAACATCGACCTGTCGAACCCAACGGCATCGACGGAGAACGGTGTGGAGATTACCGTCAACGGCGGACACATCACAGCCAATCACGGATCGACGAAGAAGATATGCTACGTGGTGAGCGGCAAGACGGAGAACGGCTCGTTTACTGTTGTGGGCGACAAGAAATACGAGGTGAAGCTGAACGGCGTGGACATCACGAATCCGGACAGTGCCGCCCTGAATCTGCTGAGTGGCAAACGGGCTTACATCGTGCTGGCTGACGGTACGACGAACAAGCTGGCGGATGGCACCACGTCGCAGAACAACCACAAGGGTGCGCTGTACTGCAAGGGTAAGCTGCTCTTCAACGGCAACGGGGCACTGGAGGTGTATGGCAACTACGCAAACGCCATTCATACGGCCGACTATATCGTGTTCCGCAAGGGTAATAACATCTATGCCAACTCGACCATCAAGAACGGTATCAAGGCCAACGACGGCGTATTCATCAACGGCGGCATCATCAACGTAGAGGTATCGGCAGCAGGTGCCAAGGGTATCAACTGCGAGGACGACATCATCATCAACGGAGGACGTACGACGGTGGTGGCCACAGGTAATGGCACTTGGGACTCTGACGATCAGGAGACCAAGGCGGCTGCCGGCATCAAGGCCGACTCGATCATCACTATCAATGCGGGTGAGGTATACCTGAAGGCTACAGGCAGCGGCGGCAAGGGTCTGAAGGCCGACTGGGAGGCTTACATCAACGGCGGTAAGCTGCGCGTCATCACGGAAGGCGGTCTCTATTACAGCAACGGATCGTCGGAAAACCACAACTATACGGGGAATACCGATAATTTGAACGACGACTACACATCGTCGCCAAAGGGCATCAAGGTAGGTACGAAGAATGTACACGGCGTGCTGGACATCACGGGTGGCGACATCATGGTACGCACAAAGGGCACCAACGGCGAGGGTATCGAGTCGAAGGGTACGCTGACCATCACGGACGGCAGAGTCATGGTGGCTGCCTACGACGATGCCATCAACTCCAGCAGCGACCTGACCATCAGCGGCGGCAACGTCGTGGCAGTAGGCATCAACAACGACGGTCTGGACACCAACGGCAACCTGTACATTAAGGGTGGCACGCTGATAGCCATGGGTGCTGGAGGTGCTGAGACGGGTATCGACATCGACGAGCAGCACAAGCTCTATATCACCGGTGGTAACATCTTCGGAATAGGTGGACGCGTAGACGGCAGCATAGGAAGTACCTCACAGGGTATTGCCACCACCAGCGGATCGGTAGCTGCCAACGCCACAGTGACCGTCAGCAATGGCAGTACGACACTGGCCTCGTTTACCATGCCTCCATACTCTTACAATAACGGCACCATCATGGTGAGTGCGCCAGGCATGAGCAGCGGCAACAGCTATACGCTGAAGCTGGGCTCTACGTCGCAAAGCATCACAGCATCGAACAGCATCAACAGCTCGATGGGAGGCGGTCCTGGCGGACGCAGATAAAAAGCGAAGAAATAGCAAATATCCGGGCTTACATTTGGTGAGTCCGGATATTTTTCTTATCTTTGCAGCACAATAACGAACAAACTTTATTCTACAAACGATATGAAACAGATTATAGCTATTTTAAGTTTCCTGCTTATCCCGATGTGTGCGTCGGCTCAAACACCTGCAGAGCTTTTTACGAAAGGTTTATCTGCATTTAACACTAAGGATTATGACAATGCGCTCAAACTATATGAGCAGGCAGCATTTCAAGGACACGCTGGTGCACAATGCAATCTCGGGTTTATGTATGCAAACGGCAAAGGCGTAAAGAGAGACTATAAGAAGGCTATGGACTGGTATATGGAAGCTGCAAATCAAGGCAATACCATAGCCCAATTTAACCTTGCTACGATGTATAATACAGGCAAGGGATGCAAGGTGGATTATAGCCAAGCCTACCTGTGGTTTCTGAAGGCTGCACAGCAGGGACATGATGGCGCGCAGACGAATCTTGGATATATGTATGAGAAAGGACGTGGCGTCAACAAGAACCTGAGCAAATCACTGGAATGGTATATGAAAGCTGCAGCGCAGGGTAATGAGCAGGCAGCAAACTGCGTGACGATATTAAGGAACAAGAATCCCTATCTGAATGAAAACGCGAATGCTGCCAGTCAGCCTCAGGTGGCCTATGCACAGCAACAAGCCCCAGTTCAGAATGTCCAGCCGCAGGCTCCTGCACCTGTTACCCAGCCTGTTGCTCCGATGAAGAACAGGGATATCATCGACACTGAGATCCCAACTGTCAAGGACGTCAACAGCACTACCTTTGCCATCATCATTGCCAACGAAGACTACCAGAAGGAAACAAAGGTCGACTATGCGCTGAACGACGGTGATATATTCAAGACCTATTGCCACAAGACCTTAGGTCTGCCTGAGAAGAATATCCATTATGTCCCCAATTCTACGCTCAACAATCTTATTGATGAACTAGAATGGCTCAGACAGGTATGCGAGGCTTTCAATGGCGAGGCAAGTTTGATATTCTATTATGCAGGTCATGGTGTACCCGACGAAAAGTCTGGCTCTGCTTATCTGCTGCCTACCGATGGTAACAGCCGCATCATGCGTACCTGTTTCAACATGAATGAGCTTTATGAGACCCTGGGAAAAATGCCTGCCAAGAAAGTGACGGTATTCATGGATGCCTGCTTCTCGGGCAGTCAGCGAAGCGGTGAGATGCTAGCAGCAGCCCGTGGTGTGGCTATCAAGGCTAAACCTGCCGCACCCAAGGGTAACATGGTGGTTTTGACAGCAGCACAAGGCGACGAGACGGCCTATAAATACGAAAAAGGTCAGCATGGTCTGTTCACCTATTTCCTCCTGAAGAAACTGAAAGAAACCAAAGGAAATGTGACGTTCGGCGAATTGAGCGAATATATTGAAACTGAAGTGAAACGTTTCTCTATCGTAGAAAACGGCAAGAGCCAGACACCGAGTGTCATGACATCAGGTAATCTTTCCGATAATTGGAAGAACATCAAGTTTAATTAAGTGGTTAGAAGCAATCCTGACTCATGAAGCGGAAGGTGCTGTTCATTTTCGCTATCGTTGTGGTGATAGTCCTGGCTACACTGGCTATGACGAAACCAGATAGGGCTGCTCATTATGAAGCAGTGAAGGCGATGGCGTTGAAAACGGTAGACCACGAACTGTCTAAGAATCCGCAGACCGCTGAATATGCGGCAATAGGTACGGCGAAAGCGCTGAACATGATAGACGAATATCTGCAGAGAAATCTTTTGGTATACGAGCATACATTTTATTCATCTGGAGTACTGATTTACAACGATAGGTTTATCCCCATCTCGGTTGGCGTCTTTAACAAGGTCTATCTCACCGTCGGTGAAGAGGACGTCAAGCGAGTGGTGGAAATTCCGGATCCCTTTTAAGCTTTTAATTAAGCTAGTTTTACTAAAAACTATCCGAAAATGAAAACAAGACAATTATTCTTAATAGTGTTCCTTTCCATTTGGAAAATAACCTTGGGTTATTGATTGATAAGCGGCACTTACTGAAAAATTTTATTTTTGCGATTTATCTGCCATACTGCCACCAGCTCTCTGAATTGCTTTTGTACAAAGGGGTTGTCTGGTGGTGGCAGATTTGAAATTGATGGCAGATAAGGCTTCTTTTGGTGGTTTTAAAGGCTAATATGTGGTATTCTGAAGGCTATTTTGCCTCGTTCTAAAGGCTGTTTTTGGTCATTTTGAAGGCTACTACGGGTTGTTCCAAAGCCTTCTTAGGGTCATTCTAAAGGTTTCTATGGGTCGTGCTAAAGGCTACGATGGGGCATAGAGAGCTTTACCATCAGGCAAAGGAAACTTCAGGATGAGGCATCATGTATGTTTATACACATATAGAAACGACGTAGCAAGCGGGGAGTTTGAAGTAAGCAAACTAGGAGTTTAGTTACGGCAAACTGCCAGTTTAGTGCCGGTAAACTCTGAAGGGGTAGAGAAATCGAGTATTTATGCATTTCCTGCATGGATATGCAAGAGCGCAATGGAATTGCTTCCATCAATAGGTGCAATTGCTAGATTTAATGGTAACAATTGCTACCATTAATGGAAACAATTATCAGATTATCGAAAAAAGGCGCATTCGAAAATATCCCTCCCTTCCTCCCGTAACCCATCGCAAATGCCGATAAATAAAGGGATGAAGACACGGGAGGGATAAGCAATGCCCCTCCCGTCTCCCTCCCGTTTTTATCAAAACGGCCTCCCAGCAAAAAATGTCAACACTCGTTAGGAATAGCAGAAAAAGTGAGTGAATGAGACCTCAAAGGGAGGGTAACGGGAGGGTGAAAAGATATCCCTCCCGTGCTTTAAATGCCCTGTACATAAGGGGTTGAGGCCTGTGACGGGAGGAAGGGAGGGATGTTTTGAGAATCTCTATTTCTTGTAATTCAGCGCAGCACCAATGGCTGTACAGAACTCGACATGTTTGGGGATATGGAAATGGACACCGTATAGTTTCTCCAACATGGGGTAGACGTCCTTGCACTGGGGAAGGAGCGTCAGGTTGCCAATGAGCACGAAGTCCTCAGCAAAAGTGGACTGTCCCGCTGTGTCCGTTCGGTGGGCTCATTCTATCTCCATTTGTCCGTTATAGCTGATTGGTTCCCGCTCTCTGGCCATGACGTCGACACTCGTCTTGCCATTCGAGAAGATGTCGAGGGTATAAGTCAGGATATCCTCTTCGTTGTCCACCTTGATAATCACCTGCGTACGGCCCTTGCTGTCCTTAGCAGCCTGATAGTCACGGATTGGTGCCGCGAAGTTTAGACCCTTACCGCCGCCATACGGCACGTTATAGGCTCTGCCGAAGTAGGGCAGGTAGGAAATAAGTGTGTCGCCCTTCACCTGCACAGAGTAATCTGACGACACATGCACCGCTCTGCCCCGTCGCGGAAACATCATGTCTACGTTGATGGTGTACTGCCGTTCAGCCAGTGCCGTCTCCACTTTCTGTGCCAGTCTCGCCTCCCGTTCTGCCCGTTCTGCGCTCGACAGTGAGCTGCAGGCAGTAAAAAAGCCCACCATTGTGATCAGAGTTATTATTACCTTATTTCTCATATTTAAATGCCAATGTCTTCATCTGACCGCTTAATTAACTTGATGCTGCAAAGATAAAAAAAATGACTGGACTCGCCAAATGTGGGTCCGACTTTTTTTGCTTTTCTTTTGGCGGTTTACAAATAATTCATTACTTTTGCGCCCGAAATGATGACCAAATGATTTAGAAACAATGAAAAAGATTTTGACTTTGATAATGGCTGCGGCTCTTGCCCTGCCAACATTCGCACAGTTTGAAAACACCGGTAAGCGCAACCGCTTTAACCATAACAATACTGAACAGTATTACGGACTGAGGCTCGGTTTGAACATTGCCGCGCTGTCGAGCGACGCCGTAGAGCTGAACCTTGGCAGCCGCACGGGTATCAGCGTGGGTGCCGTGTATGGCATCCAGCTGGCTAATTCGGCTCCTGTATGGTTGGAGACTGGTCTGTTCTATTCGGAGAAGGGTGGTAAGGAGACGATCCAGGGCATCAAGTATAGCGCACGTCTGTCGTACTTCCAGGTGCCGGTAGTCTGCAAATACGCTATCGATATTGCCGACGACTTCTTTCTGACGCCGTTCTTTGGCGGCTATATGGCCTTGGGTGCGTTCGGAAAGATTAAGGACTACGGCCTGCGCACGTCGGAGAGCTCGTGGGACACCTTCAACCGCTTTGATGCCGGTCTGCGTCTGGGTTGCGGCTTCGAGTACGATATGGTGTATGCTGAAATAGGTTACGATTGGGGTCTGACCAATATCAGCAAGAGCGATTTTGATGCTACCCACACTCGTAACCTATTTATCAACGTCGGCGTAAACTTCTAAAAGAAAACGGCTTATTGCCACAGCTTGATGACTCCTCCGACGACAAGCATGCGTCCGGGGGAGTAAAGGGCGTATTTGCGAGTAGACGAGTCTATCCGCCTGTCGACCTTATCGAAGATGTTGTCGATACCGATGACGGGCTTGAACTCAACCCATCGGCCACACTGGATGGTGTGGGTGGTATGCAGGTTCCAGACGCCGAAGCCCGGGGCATCCTCGTAGTCGGGATAGTAGGTCTTCGACTGCAGACGTCCGTTCAGATTGACATTCAGCGCATAGCGACCCCAAGAGTGATGATAGTTGGCGGCGATGGTGGCGGCATGACGGATGCTGCGCTCCAGTAGCGTCCACTCGTCGCCACTCTTGGTGCGGGCATAGGTGTAGACGTAGTTGGCAGAGAGGTTGAAGCCTGGGATGATGTTGGCCGACACATTGAGCTGCAGGCCTTTGACGTCGCCCTTGTCGCTGTTCTGATAGAGCGCATAGCTCACCATCTTGCTGGCCTGATCCTGCGTCATCTCAGGGAATTCTTGCATGAGCATCGTCCGGCTGGCATCGTCGATACTGATATTCTGTTTGATGACCATATCGTTGATGCGGTTCAGATAGCCTGTGACGCTCACAGCTATCACCTCGTCGCGATATTCGGCGTTCAGCGAGAAGTAGTTGCTCTTCTCAGGCTTCAGATTCTTATTACCAAAGCTGATCTGTGCCTTACCGCGATTCACGCTGAAGTAGTGATAGTATAGCTCATCAAGACCTGGGGCGCGGAATCCGGCAGAGTAGGTGGCACGGAAACGGAAATTGCCTGGGGCATACATCAGCGTCACCTTAGGCGTTAGGTGGTTGTTGAACGTCTCGTGGTGCGTCAGACGGAGTCCGAGGGTGGCTGTGAAGTACTTGAACAGCTTATGCTCGTGCTGGGCATAGGCTGCAAGCGAATAGACGTGCTGATTGATATTTCCGCTGGTTGCCGTCAGATAGTCCTTACGCCAGTCGGCACCGAAAATGGTGGTAGAATTGCCTGTCAGTCCGAGGATGGCCTTCAGTTCGCCATCCATAGAGCGCTGCTTCTTCGACTGGACATAATCGCCAATGGCATTGCTCTTAGTTTCTACATCGTATTCCTTGCCATAGCGGAAACGGTCGACGGTGAAGTCGGCCTGCAACGAGTTCTTGCTGTTGAATTTATAGATGCCGCCCAGGTTCCAGCGGAATCCCTTATAGCGCATCTCGTAGTCGGTACCGCCTGTGACGTCGCTTCTGGTCTCAGGGCGGTCGGTTATCTTATATGAATAGTCTAAGCCCGCATTGAGTGCAATGTGTTGGTTGGGGGTATAGGTGAATTTCTGTCCGATAATGTTTGAACGATAGCCTGTAAAGAAGGGGGCTATGGTCTGATAGCTGTCGGCACGGTCGTGGGTAAACGACGTGTAGGAGCCGAAGCCATTCTTATAGATGTCGAGCGTGACGGCCTCTGTCAGCACGCCGTGACCGCTCACCTTGGTGTCGCTGGTAACGCTGACGAGATTCTGTGTAGGCTGGTCGGTGATGATGTTGATGACACCCGCAATGGCATCCGATCCATAGAGCGATGACGCTGCCCCATCGAGCACCTCGATACGCTTGACGCGCGACATGTTGATGCGGTTGAGGTCGACATTGTTGGAGATGTCGCCAGTGAGTTTCTGACCATTGATCAGAATAAGGATATACTTGTTGCCCAATCCGTTCAGACGCAGGAAGGTACCCATGGAGTTGGGCGCCATAGAGGCCTGCGGCATCATACGCGTCAGAGCGGCATCGAAGGTGCTGATGCCCTGTTCGCTGATTTCCTGCGAAGAAAGTACACGGACGGGTGTGGCGGTCGACTTGAGACGCTGGTGATGGCCTGAGCCGGTGACTACCACTGGGTTGAGATTATACGTGCGACTGGTCATCGACGAGTCGCGATGTTCCATTTGATGGATTTGGGAAAAAGCGGCACCCCCCGAGAGGAGTGCCACTGCTAATACAATTAGCTTAATATAACGCATGAGAGAGGGTTATTCTTCAGGATTCTTTGAGTGGTAGTATTCAAGAGGAGCACCGTTGATGGCATCCTGGGTGTGGTTCATCCAGATCTGACGGATCTTAGGCAATTCGAGCAGACCGTACTCAATCATCGTCGAGTTGTCGCACTCGTAGCCCAGGTGATGGAAATACATCTTCCAAGAAGTGTCCTCGACCTCGCCCTCTTCGTTAGGTGTGAAGCCTACGCCTTCCTGCCAGTTGTCGTCATCGTCGCCAGCCATATCGTTGTGACCGTGGTCGCCATCGATAGACATGAGCGGTGTGCAATATACCTTACCACTGGTGATGCCAGCAGCCACCATACGGGCATGGACATTGGTCTTGAAGTTCTCCATCATATCAACGGTTCCTACGAAGTAGTTCTTGCTGTACTTCTGCAGCTCAACCTCCAGTTCGGTGTAGCGAACGTTAGCCTTATAGGTGTCGTACTCATCGGGGTTACCATGACCCATGAAAGCGACAACAGCATTGGCTGCCTTGTCACCATAGAGTGCATCGAGCTCCTTGGCAACAGATTTCACATCTTCCTCAGCATCCTGCAACAGGGGCACACCGAGCTTCAGGGTTACACCAGCCAGATAGGCATCGTCGAGGTCGCCATTGGCATTGTTGGCGAAGTCCTTGATGTAGTTGATAACGCGGGTGTACTCCTCGCCGGGAATCACCTGCAGCGACTGGACAACAATCTCCTCATACTGCACACCCTCGGCAGCAAAGGCGTTGAGCCAGAAGGGAGGTGCATAGTAGTTGCGGGAAACACCGTTCTCACCGGCAGCGGCACGGTTGATACAGATGGCTGATGAGTAGCTCAGGAATACGTCGTAGCCGGCGAATGCATTCTTGTAGGCATCAATCGTTGTGTCGAATGCATTGAAGCCTTGCTCCCATGTGCAACCGAAGGCAACGAGCAGAATAACCTTCTTGTTCTTCTTGTTAGCTTTCACGTGATTGGTAACAGCTTTCTGATAGCGTGACCAGTTGTTGTCCTGTGGCACTTCCACAACGACCTCTACTTCCGTCTCGACAGGAACTTCTACGATTTTCTCCACTTCTTTTTCCTTTTCGCAGGAAGCGAGACCCATGGTGAGGCAAACGGCTGCGAATGCCATCACGAAATACTTAATCTTCTTCATTGTTACTTGATTTAAAATTAGACTTATTGTTAGTAAACTTAAGTTTCTTGCCTTGTGCAAAGCGAATGGTCAGCGTGCCATAGACGGTGCGACCTGGGGTGGTAGTGCCCAAGTGCAGACCATGAGGCGTGCGGTCGACATAGTTGAAGATATTGTCGATGCCTGCCTCAAGACGGAACAGCCACTTCTTGCTGACGGGGAACTCGTGGTTGGTGGATATGCGCCACGTCTGATAGCCCTTGCCATCGCCATTTATCTGATAGTAGCGCTTTGACGACATGCGGCCATAAAGACCAACACCCATGTGATAGGCTGACGAGAAGTCGTGGTTCCACGTGAGCAGCCAGCTGCCCTTATGGTGGGCCATACCATCGATGACGACATCGATAAGACGGTCGTGGTTGGTGTCGTACTTCTTGGCATCGGTATCCAGATAGCTATAGCTGGCACCCACCATCCACTCGCGGTTCAGGCGATAGCGAATGCTGACGTCGATGCCCTTGGTCTCGGCTGTTTCCAGATTCTGATACTGGCGTGTCTTGCGGGGATCGTACTTCACGATATACTCAGCGGGAGCCTGATTGTTGGGGATGGTGACAAGCGTAATCATATCCTTCACCTTATTGATATATCCCGTCACCGTGACGTTCAGTCCCTGCCAGTTGTATTCGCCACTCACCGCATAGTAGTTGGAGGTCTGAGGCTTCAGATTCTCGTTGCCCAGATAGAGATAGGTGGCATTCATGTATTTCACATAGCGATAATACAATTCCTTGGGGGTAGGGGTCTTGAAACCCTGACTCCACGTGGCACGCAGACGGATATTGTCGCCCAGCGAGAGCATGCCGGATATCTTAGGCGAAAGGTTGGTGCCGAACTGTACGTTATGGTTCAGACGCAGACCGCCAGTGATGTTCATGGCTACCTTCGGACTGAACGTATAGCTGAACTCGTCCTGCACATAGGCAGCCTCGGTATTGTCTCTGGCTACACCGCCTTCCACACGCATGGGAGCCTCCAGATAGTCGTAACGCCATTCTAAACCCGCACTCAGACGATTGTTGTAGGGTAGGGTGAAGATGCCCTTCATATGGGCCATCATACGACGCTGATCGCTCTGCAGCTCTTCATCGCCAGGGAAGAAGGGATAATAAGGGGTGAAGTTGCCATGAGGGTCATAACCATCAGTCAGTGTGGTATCCGTATAATTATAATAGTACGCGTGACGATTCCAGTTGACGTCGAGTGTCACCTGGTCGTTCTTGTTCAGTTTCCACTTACCACCAGCAGCCAGACTCTGATTGCGATAAGCCATATCGTAGGTCTTCACGTCGACGGCAGCATACTTACCGCTGGGGCGATAGATACGTTTCCAATACGTTGAGCCCTCGGCATAGAGTTCCAGACGCTTCGTGGGTTCGTAGGTGAGACGCTCGGACACTTGCCAACTGGTATGCCTATTGACCGTCATATTACGGGAGTCTTCTATCAGGAACTCCGTCTGCTTGGGGTCTTCCGTAGCGGTGTTCTGCCAACCATCGGAGTGCTGCAATTGGAAATTGGTATAGCTCTTCACCTTGCCAATGGCAATGCCTATGCCGTTGTGCTGGCGGATATCGCCGTAGCTGCCACCACGTGTGCTGTTTTCGAAGAGCAGTCCCTCGTTGTGCTTCTTCGTGATGATGTTTACCACACCGGCAATGGCATCGGAGCCATAGAGGGCACTCGAGGCACCCTTGACAATCTCAATCTTCTCAATGTTCTGGGGATCGATGAGCGAGAGGTCGTTCTGTCCACCCACATCGCCATGAATGCGCTTGCCGTCGATGAGCACCAGGATATAGTCGTTACCCAAGCCGTTCATCTGCATCTGCGAGCCCATGTCGTCCTGCGAGAAAGCAAACGACGCCGTAAGACCTGCGAGGATATCCTCCAAGTTCTTACCACCATAGTTGCGCAGCATCTTCTGCGTGATGACCTCCGTTTGCACAGGGGCATTCTTCAGCAAGTGCTGGGTACCAGTACCCGTCACCACCACTTCTTGCAAACTGTCGGAGCGCCAAATGTCGCTTTGTGCCTCGACAGACGCGACTGCACATAAAGCCAGCAATCCTACTGTCAGTAATCTTTTCATTAGCATGTCTTGTCTTCCGCTACCGCATAATCCTGTACGGGCGTACTCATCGTTATCAGGCAGGTATTCTGGCTCTCCCCAATCTGCTTTACCTTCCCGGGCTTGTGCTCAGTGGCGTTATACAAGCAGACCTTTCAAAGGGGGATTACAGCTGCAGGTACAGCTCCGGATTTGCACCGGATTCCCTTACATCATGGCGACATCGGCCACCAGATTGCCATTTTATTGCGGCAAAGATACAACTTTTTTCTGTTGATTGTGCATAATTAACGGATTTTTTTTAATTTTGCACAAAAATCATCTCAAGATGGCATCGAAAACAGCATTTCTGATAGCAGCACCAACCAGTGGCTCAGGCAAAACGACGATTGCCCGAGGACTGATGAAACTGTTGACGGACAAGGGTTATCGGGTTCAGCCTTTCAAGTGTGGACCTGATTATATCGACACCAAATTCCACGAGGCAGTATGTGGACGCCCTTCTGTCAATCTCGATACGTTTATGGCAACGCCAGAACATATCAGGGAATTGTTTCATCGCTATGGCGACGATGCTGACGTGTGTATCGTAGAAGGTATGATGGGACTCTACGATGGCTACGATCGTGAACGGGGCTCGTCGTACGAGATAGCCCGCGAGCTGGATATCCCCGTGGTGCTGGTGGTCGATGCGAAGTCTGCAGCCTATTCTATGGCAGCACTCATTGCCGGATTCGTCAACTTCAGGAAAGACGTCCGCATCAGCGGTCTTATATTTAATAAGGTGGGGAGCGAGCGCCACTTCGCCATGCTGCAACAGGTATGCGACGATTTGGGTATAGCCTGTCTGGGCTATCTGCCGAAGCAGGCAGCGCTGGAACAAGGCTCGCGCTATCTGGGACTCGATTTTTCGCAGAGACCTGAAACCCAGCAACTTGTAGAACGCTTAGAACAGAACGTAAGATGGGAGAAACTGCTAGAATTGTAATAGCCCGCAATGCGGAGGCGTTCTCCTTTATCTATCAGGAGAATATCGACCGATTTGAGCATGTCTCGTTTTTCGATCCCGAGACGGATGTGCCTTGTCTTGACGACGCCGATCTGTTATACCTGCCTGGAGGCTACCCTGAGAAACATCTGGAGGCGCTGGTGGCTAACGAGTCTTGCCGCAAAACTATCAGGGACTATGCTGAGCGAGGTGGAAGGATTCAGGCTGAATGCGGAGGTATGATGTATCTCTGCGAGAAGATAGTGACTGACGACGGTGAGTATCCGATGTGTGGCGTGCTGCCTTACGCTATTACGGCCCGCAAGGCTGACAGGAAGCTGTCGCTGGGTTATCGCAGGTTTATGCTGGATGGTAGGGAATATCGTGGACATGAGTTTCATTATACGCAGTTCCTCACCCCACCCCTTGCCCATCCCCTTCAAGGGGAGGGGAATGGGGAGGGGTCAGTTACGCAGGTCTATAACGCCAAGGGCGAGCCTGTTGACACCCCTGTGTTGAAGTATAAGAATGTGCTGGCGAGCTATACGCATCTGTATATTATTGGATAATGGATAATTCTTTGACCTAAAGGTACAAAGCGACCAGAGGTCGAGCGGACAATGGACAATTGATAATTGAGAATTATGAAGTTGCTTCATCCCATTATGCTGGCAGGTACAGGCAGTGACGTAGGAAAAAGCGTCATTGCAGCAGCATTGTGTCGTATCTTTAAGCAGGACGGCTATCATCCCGCTCCCTTCAAGGCCCAGAATATGGCACTCAACTCGTATGCCACACCCGAGGGTTTGGAGATAGGTCGTGCCCAAGCCGTGCAGGCAGAAGCCGCAGGAATTGCGTGCCATACGGATATGAATCCGCTGTTGCTGAAACCTCAGAGCGACCATATATCACAAGTGGTGCTGAACGGTAAACCATTAGGCAATCGCGATGCCTATGATTACTGGAGGCGAGGAACATCAGATATCGATTTCCGTAAGGAGGTATGTGATGCTTTCGATCGTTTGTTGGCACGCTATAATCCCATCGTGATGGAGGGTGCTGGCAGCATTTCAGAAATCAATCTGAGGGATACGGATTTGGTGAATCTTCCGATGGCGCGACATGCCAAAGCCGATGTGATTCTGGTGGGCGATATTGATCGTGGCGGTGTGTTTGCTTCCGTCTATGGCAGCATCATGTTGCAGACGCCTGAAGACCGCCAACTCATCAAGGGTATCGTCATCAATAAGTTTCGTGGCGATATGCGGCTCTTCGACAAAGGGCGTAAGATGTTGGAGGATATCTGTGGTGTTCCCGTCTTGGGTGTCGTCCCTTATTACAAAGATATCTATATCGAAGAAGAAGATTCGGTGAGTCTTGAGAAAAAGCAGCGCGAGTTGGCAGAAGGCAAAGTAAACGTCGCTGTAGTGCTGTTGCGGCATATCTCTAACTTTACCGATTTCGATAGGCTGGAGCGCGACCCTCGCGTCAATTTGTTCTATACGAATAACGTCAGCGATATAAACCATGCAGATATTATCATCCTGCCTGGTACCAAAGCTACACTGGACGATCTGCTGGAGTTGCGTCGTAATGGTTGTGCACAGGCTATTATCCGTGCACATCGTGACGGAAAGATGGTGATAGGAATCTGTGGTGGCTATCAGATGCTGGGACAGATGGTTAGCGACCCGGATGGCATCGAGGGCACTATTACCAGTTTGCCTGGTCTTGGCCTTCTTCCTATACAAACCACGATGACTCCTACGAAGACGACACGCCAAGTGACGTTCCAATTTGAAGGCGAGACTTGTCAGGGTTACGAGATACACCAGGGCGTGAGCGATACTGATGAGGCTATCATACAGACAGACCATTGCTTGGGCACCTATATTCACGGTTTCCTGGATAATGCTCCCGTCATTGAACACCTGCTAAAAGCTAAGAGCCAAAAGCCAATAGCCAATAGCATCAGCTATGCTGCCTTTAAAGAAGAACAATACGACAAGCTGGCAGCGCATGTGCGTCAGTATGTAGACATTCCACAACTCTATCAGATTCTACAGAACCATGAATGAATGGTTGGTCATATTACCTTTGTTGTTAGGATGGTTGCTCGACCTGGTGTTGGGCGATCCCACGTGGCTTCCGCATCCCATTGTGTGGTTTGGCAAAGCTATTGCCTTCTGTGAGCATCATCTGAACAAGGGTCAGCACCGGAAAGTGAAAGGGGCTCTTGTGGCCATAGGACTCATCGCGATAACCTTCGCCATAGGATTAATTATCAATTGTCAATTATCAATTATCAATTTTGTAATAGTCTTCTTTTGTTTAGCAGGCACCACACTGATTAGGGAAGTAAGAGAGGTGTTCCGTGCCGTAGACCGTTCGCTGGAGGAGGGTAGGCGACAGGTGGCTCGCATTGTAGGTCGTGATACATCAGAGCTCTCTGCTCAGGAGATTCGCACAGCAGCACTGGAGACGTTGGCAGAGAATCTGAGTGACGGTGTGATAGCCCCCTTATTCTGGCTTGCTATACTGGGTGTTCCTGGCATGCTGGCATATAAGATGGTGAATACCCTCGACTCGATGATAGGCTATCGCACAGAACGCTATAAGGACTTTGGGTGTTGGGCAGCTCATATCGACGATATCGCTAATTATATTCCTGCCCGTCTCACGGCTCTGCTCATGATAATTGGCTATAGGCTATTAGCCATTAGCGATTGGCCAAAAGCCAAAAACCAAAAGCTAATAGCTTTCGTGTGGCGTTATGGTCGCAATCATGCTAGTCCTAATAGCGGATATCCTGAGGCGGCATTAGCAGGTATTCTCAACTGTCGTTTTGGTGGTCCACACTATTACTTTGGCGAACTATTCGATAAACCGTATATCGGCGAGAATGATCGTGAACTGACGACTGACGACATGAAAAAAGCCGTTCTCATTAATCGAACGGCAGAAGTCATGATGGTAATACTGACAGGCTTGTGCCTGTGGTTTATCTGATAACAGCACAGACGACCAAGCAAACAGCTAACTCTACCAACAGACAGACGGCGCCACAACAGTCACCAGTATAGCCACGCAGCCGGTTCCATATCAGCAGATAGAGGAAATACATGACGATGCAAGGCAGGAAGATAACCATCTCCCAAGGCAGTCCTGTGTACCAGAGAAAGGCAGCCATCGGTAACAACCCCTGGATGGCAAGACTGACGCCTGCCTTCCAATCCATTTTCCGATAGACGGTCTTATTCTTGGCTGTTTCTTCTGTACGGGCATAGGGCATCATAAGAATCAGCTGACTAGCCACCATCTTGCTATAAGGGTCGGCAGCCAGAATAGTGAGTGCAGCCATTTCTGCCGACATCGAATAAAGGGTAGCTCCTAAAAGCAGTTCATACATGATAAGGCCCAACACACCATAAGTGCCGATATGCGAATCCTTCATAATGTCGAGGATGCGTTGGCGATCTTTACCACCACCTCCGAAGCCATCGAGGAAATCGGCTAATCCGTCTTCGTGAAGAGCTCCCGTAATAAGCAGGCGTACTACGATGGCAGCAACGACAACGACGGGGTATGAGATCACCATACTGCCGAAGTAAAGTGTGGCAGCCATTGCACCACCCGTCAGCCATCCCGTCAAGGGCCAGTGTTCTACAACTGTTTTGTAACAATCCTTTGATGGTTCATGCAGTCGCCAGAAGGGCAGACGGGTGAAGAAGATGAAGGCTGCCCATATACGGTCGTACCAGTGTGTCTGGTCTAATTTTATTTCCATCGTTCAGAAGTATTTCGTGATGTTTGCATTATCGAAATTGTTCATTTCATTGATCATACGGATAGCAGAGTCAATGATAGGATAAGCACAAAGCGCTCCTGTTCCCTCGCCAAGTCTTAATCCTAAGCTCAGCAACGGTTTGGCATCAATAATATCCAGCATCTTCCGATGTCCACTCTCGTCGCCACAATGGGTGAAAATCATATAGTCTTGCGAGGCAGGATAAAGTTGGATAGCAGCGAGTGCACAAGCCGTCATGATAAAGCCGTCAACCAATATCACCAGATGGCATTCTGCAGCCCGCAACATAGCTCCGATAGCAGCAATCATCTCGAAACCGCCGAAGATTATTAGAGGTGAGAGAGGAGAGGTGAGAGGTGAGAGATATGATTGGTGGTGGGATAGCGCTCTGGAAAGAATCTCGTATTTATGTCTGATTCCGTCATTGTTAAGTCCAGCTCCAGCACCAATACAATCTTTTAAAGGAATATTGCCAAACAGATGCATCCAGATGCTGGAGGGTGAGGTATTGCCAATACCCATCTCACCAATACACAGAATCTTGCAACCCTCGGCGATACAGTCGTCGACAAGTTGGACACCTGTTTCTATCGCCTTGTCGTACTCTTCTTCCGTCATCGCGGGTTCATAGAGAAAGTTCTTAGTGCCACGAGCAATCTTACGATTGATAATGCCATCGATATGACTCAAATCGTAATCCACTCCTACATCGACAATACGAAGTTTAAAACCATGCTGACGACAGAACATGTTCACGCCTCCACCACCATGGGTAAAGTTAATCATTTGTTGCCATGTCACTTCGCGTGGCGATATGCTGACACCTTCACGTTCGATGCCATGATCTCCACCCAGCAACAGATGGCAAGGGTGGGATAATTCAGGGCTAAGCGTCTGCTGAATCAGACATATCTGCGTTGCCAGTTCTTCCAAACGTCCCAGTGAGCCTTTGGGCTTATTCAGATTGTCTATCTTCGTCTGAATGGCAGAGTGTAGTGTCCTGTCAGGTGTTTCTATCTTAAACGTTCTCATCACTTTTCACTTGTCACTTTTCACTTTCACAGCTATGCCACTAACCATGAGTATTACCTCATCGGCTTTTGAAGCGATATACTGATTCATCCAACCTTCAAGATCGGTGAATTTTCTTTGGATGGCGTTGTCGCTCACACCGCCACTGCCTATCTCGTTGGTTACGAAGATATAGGTGGCATCTTGAGCTGTGAAACGGTCGAACTCAGCTTTGACAGTTTCTAGTGTCTTCTCAACATCTGATGTCTCGAAAAAGAAATTAGTCAACCAGAGCGTCACACAATCAATGACCACCACACGTCCTGTGAGGTCGTGTCTGCTCAAGTATTTCTCTTCTTCAATATTCGTCCATTGAGGGCCTCGCCGTTCCTGATGTTTTCGCACCCGTTCACGAAACTCATCATCCCAGATATGTGCCGTAGCCACATAGACGGGATGGTCCGAAAGACTGAGCGCAAGATGCTCTGCCTGACTGCTCTTGCCTGAGCGTTGCCCACCTGTTATGAGAATGATTTTTCTCTCCACTTTCGTTTTTTTATGATTTATGCTGCAAAGTTAATCATTTTTTGTAACTTTGCAGCAGTTATGAAGAAAATAATTGTTGCAGGCATAGGTCCAGGTAGTCGTGAGGATATCACACCTGCGGTTTTGGAAGCAGTCAAAGAGGCTGATGTGGTAGTAGGTTACAAGTATTATTTCCAGTTTGTGGATCAATACCTGAGACCTGGCTGTGAGTGTGTGGATACGGGTATGAAGAAAGAACGCGAACGTGCAGAGCAGGCTTTCCTCTTAGCAGAGCAAGACAAAACTGTCGTTGTGATTTCTTCTGGCGATGCAGGCATCTACGGCATGGCGCCACTCATCTACGAGATGAAGCAGACACACCAATCGGATGTAGAGATAGTCACCCTACCAGGTATCTCCGCTTTTCAGAAAGCTGCCTCACTATTAGGCGCGCCTATTGGCCATGACCTGTGCATTATTTCTTTATCCGATTTGATGACACCTTGGGAGGTGATAGAAAAGAGGATCAAGGCTGCTGCCGTTGGCGACTTCGTGACAGCTATCTATAATCCCAAGTCGCATGGTCGCTATTGGCAGTTATATCGTACGCAGGAGCTGTTCCTGAAGTATCGTTCTGCAGAAACACCTGTAGGCTATGTGCGACAGGCTGGACGCGAAGAACAAACTATCAACATCACCACGCTGGAAACTTTCGATTCTGAAGATGTTGATATGTTCACCGTCATCCTTATTGGTAATTCGCAATCATACATAGCTGATGACAAGATGATTACCCCCAGAGGGTATTATCGTGAAGAGAACGAGGAGGCCGTCAAGCCTGGACAGCAGATTATGATGAATTCTTTCCGTACGATAGAAAGCGAGTTGCGTAATAAGGATATTCCGTTAGGACGCAAGTGGGCTCTGCTGCATGCCATCCATACAACTGCTGATTTTGATATGGAACGCATTCTCTATACGGACGACAATGCTGTAGAAACGTTATATCAAAAGGTGTGCGATGGCAGCCTGAAGACTATTATCACTGATGTGACGATGGTAACCAGTGGTATTCGCAAGGGCGCACTCCAACGTCTGGGCATAGAGGCAAAATGCTACTTGGGCGATGCTCGTGTGGCAGAATTTGCCTCCGCCAATAATATCACTCGTACACAGGCAGGCATCCGCTTGGCTGTCGAGGAACATCCTGATGCCCTCTTCGCCTTTGGCAATGCACCAACGGCACTGATGGAACTCTGCGATCTGATTCGTAAGGGGAAAGCTCATCCTGCAGGTATCATAGCTGCTCCTGTAGGTTTTGTGCATGTTCGTGAATCGAAGCATATGGTGAAACCCTTCAGAGATATTCCAAAGATCATCATTGAGGGCCGTAAGGGAGGTAGCAATCTGGCTGCTACACTTTGTAATGCCATCATGACTTTCGATGATGCTGCTCAACTTAAACCTGGACGCGACCTTTAGGTAATTGATAATTGACAATTGAAAATTGATAATGAGATTTATCGTAATAGGTATCACAGACCATCCACAACCTTGGTTCCCACCAGAAGTGATGGAAATCATCAGGCAGGGTAGAGTGTTCTCAGGAGGCAAGCGCCACCATGAGATTGTAGCATCCTTACTGCCAGAGAATGCAGAGTGGATAGATATCACTGTTCCACTTGATGCTGTCTTTGAACAGTATCAGCTAATAGCCAACAGCCAACAGCCAAAAGCCTCACTCATCGTCTTCGCCTCTGGCGATCCGTTGTTCTTTGGCTTTGCCAATACCATCAAGCGTAAGATGCCTGAGGCAGAAATCGTCGTCTATCCGACATTTAATTCTTTACAGATGCTGGCCCATCGGCTTGTGATGCCTTATCACGATATGCGTATTGTATCGTTGACAGGACGCCCTTGGGCTGAGTTTGATAGATCCCTTATAGAGAGAGCAGAGAAGATAGGTGTTCTTACAGATAAGGAACACACGCCAGCTGCTATTGCCCAGCGAATGATAGACTTTGGTTATACCCATTATCAGATGTGCGTAGGCGAACATCTGGGTAATCCTTCTCACGAAAAAGTGACGACGCTTACCCTCGACGAAGCAGCGCATCGAAATTTCTCAATGCCCAATTGCGTGATAGTAGAAGCCAATAGCCAACAGCCAATAGCCAACAGCCAATACGGTATTCCTGACAGCGAGTTTACACTACTCGATGGTCGCGAGAAGATGATTACCAAGATGCCCATCCGATTGCTGGCGCTGCAAGCGCTTCATCTTCCTAAGAAAAAAGTGCTTTGGGATATCGGATTTTGTACAGGCAGCATCTCTATCGAGGCTCGTCTCCAGTTCCCTCATCTGCAGATTGAAGCCTTCGAGATTCGTCCTGAATGTGAAGCAATCATCCACGAGAATGCTCGCAAGTTTAGGGCTCCAGGCATCAACATCCACATGGGTGATTTTCTTTCAGTATGCTGCGATACTATAGCTGCTCCTGATGCTGTATTCATAGGAGGGCATGGTGGTCACCTGAAGGAAATCATGGGAAAGGTATTACGATATCTTGCTCCTGATGGCTGTATCGTGATGAACAGCGTAAAGGCTCCCAAGGTGCTTACTGATAGCCATCAGCTATGGGATGAGGCCTGTTTGGAATTAAGCCTTCAGCAGGAGCCCTCTCTCAGAATCCAACTCAACGATTATCATCCAATAGAAATACTTAAAGCTTACAAATGATATGAAAACAAAACATGTACAGTATGAAACAAAGGGCACGTGCTCAAAACTGATTGACGTGACAGCTGATGAGAATAATGTTATTCAGCAGGTATTCTTCCTTGGTGGTTGCAATGGTAACCTTCAGGGTGTTAGTCAGTTAGTACGCGGACAACACATCGACGATGTCATCAAGCGTCTCGATGGTATTCGCTGTGGCACTAAAGTGACTTCGTGTCCAGACCAGTTGTGTAGGGCATTGGAACAGTTGAAACAGGCTCCGATTGACGATTAATAACGACAGAAGAAGATGAATATTGCCATCATACAAATCAGTGAGACAGGTAAGGATATTGCCATTTTACTACAGCAGGAACTCGGCGCTACTATCATTAAACGTAGCAATGTCGGGATACAATGGAAAAAATATGATGCCTTTGTGTTTATAGGTGCTATGGGCATCTGCGTGCGTACTATTGCTCCTTATGTGAATGACAAACACGAAGACCCTGCAGTGGTGTGTGTTGATAGTATGGGGCTGAATGCTATCTCTGTACTATCTGGACATATCGGAGGTGCGAACAATCTGGCTCACGAGGTAGCTGCTCTCATAGGGGCACGAGAGGTGATTACCACTCAAAGTGACAATGCAGGATTATGGGCACTCGACACTTTTGCAGAGCGATTCCATTGGAATATCGCCAGCGATGACGATATGAACGAATGTATCTTTGCATTTGTCAGTTGCAAGCCGACAGCCCTGTTGATGGATATCTGCGACGAGGGTACTGACTATCTGGAGAAGACATTGCCAGAACACGTGACAATCGTCAAGAGTCTTGAAGAGGTAGACCCTGAGAAATTCAGTCTGTTCATCATGGTGACGCCATACAATCTTTGTGCTCCCTATGGTGTGCTTGAGTTGCATTTCGTACCTATGATAGCCTCGTTAGGTTTTGGTTTAGCCCATCATCCTGATGACTATGAGTACATCTACGATGAGATTGACGAGGCGATGAGTCAGATAGGTGTTTTGCCTTGCTACAAGCGCTATTGTACTATTGATGTGAAGCAAGACGAGGAGTTCTGTGAGATGCTCGTTGATGATTTAGGTGAAGAACTAGTATTCTACACAGCAGAGCAATTGGCTAAGGTTGAAGTGCCTAATCCCAGTACGACAGTAGAGAAGCATGTTGGCACACCAAGCGTATGTGAGGCTGCAGCAATTCTGGGTTCCAATAATGGTAAATTGATTGTACCCAAGATGAAGGGGAAAAATTGGACTGCAGCTTTGGCCATTCCCTATGAGAACCTGAGGGAGAGAACTGGTCATATCGAGATTGTTGGTGCTGGTCCTGGAGACCCTGATCTGGTTAGCGTGCGAGGTCGCAAGATGTTGGAACGTGCAGACCTGATTCTTTATGCAGGTTCTTTGGTTCCTAAGACGCTCACAGAGTGTCATAAGCCAGGAGCCGTCGTGCGTTCTTCTGCTGATATGAATCTTGAGGAACAGTGTGCGCTGATGAAGCAGTTCTACGACCAGGGAAAGTATATCGTCCGTCTGCATACAGGCGACCCTTGTATCTTTGGTGCCATACAGGAGCAGATGGCATTTTTCGATCAGAACGGCATGCACTATCACATTACGCCAGGCATCTCGTCGTTTCTCGCTGCAGCCGCTGAATTGCAGAGTCAGTTTACGATTCCAGAGCGTTGTCAGACTATTATCCTGACACGAGGTGAAGGTCGTACGCCGATGCCTGAGAAAGAACAGTTGCATCTGTTGGCTAAGAGCCAGAGTACGATGTGTATCTTCCTCTCAGCCTCCATTGTCGATGACGTTCAAAAAGAATTGTTGATGGAATATCCAGAGGATACTCCCGTAGCTGCCTGTTACCATTTGACGTGGCCTGATCAGAAGATCTATCGCGGAAAGCTTAAAGACCTCGCCAAGATAGTTCACGACAATCATCTCACCCTTACCACAATGCTGGTGGTGGGCGAAGCTATTGACAACCGCCAAGGCTTGAGCGAACTCTATTCGAAGCATTTCACTCATCTCTTCCGTCAAGGTGACGATGAGCAGGCTTCTTAATCATATGATATTTGTATAGAACGATATGATGCTGATGAAAACGAAATTAATACTGGCTATTTGTCTGCTGATGACAATAGGAGGATATGCGGAGAATATAGATTCTACGCAGTGGAGGATTGACTCGTTGGAACGTGAGTTACGTGACATGCAAGCCAAGGAACTCGTGCTGAGAACAAAACTGGAGGAGTCAGGGCGTAGTTTGCTGGAGGATTCCATCGAGGCTGCCAATCAGAAGCAGCGTATCGATTCGTTGCGACGTATCGTTCCAGGAGTACCTGTGGTGGTCGAGGAGGATACCTTGTTTAATATCTATGCCAGCATAGGTGGCGAGGATGCTACTCACAGAGCAGCAGAACTGCAGCGACGCATCACGCAGATTGGTAAGAGCCTGAAGCTGACGACAGACACGATGCATATCTTCGAGAGTGACTTTACAGCGGATATCATGTGTGGCGAACTGGTCATTATGCGAGTGAGCGATTTGGATGGCCTATGGAATGGTATGACGAGAGACGAGTTAGCTAAGAGTCATTTGAAGGTGATATCCGCAGAGATAGAGAAGCTGCACAACGAATACGGCCTCACAGCGAAACTTCAAGGCTTTGGTTGGGCAGTATTCCTGATCGTCGTGCAGATTGTGTTCTTTGTGTTGACGGTTCGTTTCATCCGCCATCTGCGCAGAAAGGTGATTGACGGATTCAGTGGCAAGCTGCATCCCTTGGTCATCAAAGGCTACGAGATATTAAATCTGCATCAGCTGAAGCGTATCTTCCTGTTTCTCACTCGTGTGCTGCAAGTGTTGTTGGTCATTGCCCAGCTCCTCGTCTCGTTGCCCCTTCTCTTCTCCATCTTCCCTGAGACTGAGAAGTTTACCTGGAACATGATTAACTTTGTGTGGGAACCCTTGCGCGACATTATGGTGTCGTTTGTCAAATTCTTCCCCAATCTGGTTAAGATTATTGTGATACTCATAGTAGTACGCTGGTTGCTACGAGGCATCCGTCATGTGACAGACGAGATAGGGGCTGGAAGACTGAAGATAGAGAAATTCTATCAGGACTGGGCTCAGCCTACCTATCACATTATCCGTATCTTCGTCATAGCCTTTACGTTGATTGTGATATGGCCCTTGTTGCCAGGCAGTGAGTCAGGTGTCTTCAAGGGTGTCAGTATCTTCGTTGCAGCTATCTTCTCGTTGGGTTCTACCACCACTATCGGCAACTTGATATCAGGTATCATCATCACCTATATGCGCCCATTCCTGGTAGGCGACTTTGTACGCATTGGCGATAGCGAGGGAACGGTGGTAGAGAAGAATGCATTTGTGACGCGTCTGCGTGACATCAAGGACAATCTGGTGACGGTACCCAATAATTCGATACTCTCCATGCAGACTGTCAACTACACCTCGGCAGCAAGAGACTACGGCGGAAGTATCGTACATAGCGACTTTACGTTTACCTATAAGGTACCTCGCAGCACCATCGAGTCTTATCTTTTAGAGGCTGCGGCTCGTTCGACGCTGTTGTTGAAAGAGCCAGCTCCCTTTGTGCTGGTTACGCAGCTGGAGGATTTTTATACGCGCTATCAGATTAATGCCTATACGTTAGAGACCAATCGCCTGTTCGATGTGTATAGCGAGATGCATAAGAATATTCTCGACGTATTCCGTGAACATGACCTTGATCCTACCTCGTCGCACTTTGTGGCTGTTAAGGAAAATAAATCATGATACTGGTATTCGGAGGAACGACGGAAGGTCGCCAAGCAGCAGAGGTGTTGGAGGAGGCGGGTAGTGCCTATTACTACAGCACCAAGACGGGTGAGCAGGACATCACGCTGCATCACGGACAACGCATTGATGGTGCACTCGATGCTGGGGCGATGCTAGCTTTTTGTAAAGCGCATAGCATCCGTCTGATTGTTGATGCCGCTCATCCCTTCGCTTCGCAACTCCACCAGGCCATTGCCCACGTGTCGGAGGCGCTAGGTATCCCTGCTGTTCGTTATGAACGCATTTTTCCGCCTCGCGATAAAGAGATTACGTGGATAGACGATTACAGCCAGATACCTCGTGACATCCACAGCTTGTTGGCTACCACAGGTGTTCAAAGTATTGCCAAACTGAAACCCTTAGAGTCAGAAGGCATCAGTATCTATTATCGCATACTCAATAGGGAGTCGTCGATAGCCCTTGCCCAAAAGCAAGGGGCTGCTCTTGAACAACTATGCTATTATAATGATCCAAAAGATATTCCCATCAAGACAGATGCCATCCTGTTGAAGGAGAGTGGCATTTCTGGTGGTTTCCTGGAGAAAGTAGAGGCTGCCAAAGCACACGGTATGAGAATCATAGCCCTGAAGCGCCCCCAATTATCAATTATCCATTGTCAATTATTCATTGTCAACGGTCCTTACGGCTTGCGTCGTGCCATTGAAAAGCTGTTGACTGAATTCTACCCCTTGCATAGCGGACTAACCACTGGCACTTGTGCTACGGCAGCGGCTGTGGCTGAAACACTAAGAATGACGAAAGGTGAGATGCCTCACGAAGTGCCTGTCGTCCTACCCAATGGCGAAACAATCAGCGTGTCTGTGACTTATGGCAAAGGCTATGCTTCTGTGTTTAAGGAAGCTGGTGACGACCCCGATGTGACCAATGGACTGGAGATTCGTGCTACAGTAGAACCTGCAGCGACCTTCGAGATACTTGGTGGCGAGGGTGTGGGTACTTTCACCCTTCCTGGTTTCGACTATCCCCCTGGCTCTCCCGCTATCAACAAGGCACCACGTGAGATGCTTCGCAATAATATCAAGGAGAACGTAAGAATTACCATTTCTGTGCCTCAGGGTGCAGAGATAGCCCGTCGCACCTTCAATCCTCGCTTGGGTATCGAGGGCGGCATCTCGATTATTGGTGTCTCAGGCATTGTCAAGCCCTTCTCTGAGGAAGCCTTTATTAAGAGCATCCGCAAGTGTATGACGGTGGCAAAGGCCAGTGGCAGCAAGCGGGTGGTGATTAACAGCGGAGGCAAGAGTGAGCGTTTCGTCAAGGCACTCTATCCAGACCTGCCCCAACAGGCGTTTGTGGAGTATGGCAACTATATTGGTGAGACATTGAAGATAGCCAATGAATTGGAAATTGAACATGTTACGCTGGGTGTGATGCTAGGCAAGGCGGTTAAGTTAGCTGCAGGCCATCTCGACACCCATAGCCGTAAGGCGGTGATGGACAAGACTTTCATCGAACAGCTGTTACACGAGTCAGGCATCTCGATAGACATCAGCGATATGACACTGGCCAGAGAGCTTTTGGAGCGAATTCCTGAAAACCAACTCGCGGCTTTTGCCCATACCGTCATCCGTCATTGTGCGGCATACTGCAATCCTGTTCTCCCCAATGGAAATCTGACGATATTACTGATTGATGATAATGGCAAAATATATGAAGTATAAAGACCTGTTTCTCGATTTCGACGACACGTTGTACGACACCCACGGCAATGCCGTGATAGCACTGAAGGAAACGTTTGATGCATTTCACCTAGAGCGTTATTTCTCTGACCCACAGGTATTCTACGATGCCTATTGGTGGACTAATATCGACCTTTGGACTCGCTATTCGAAAGGTGAGATAACGCGCGACTATCTTATTGTTGAACGCTTCCGTCGTCCCCTTATGGTCAGCGAAAAGTTCAAAGCGGAAGCCTCTCATCTCTCACCTCTTACCTCTTACATCTTAAACATGAGCGACCGCTTTCTCGACTTCTGCTCTTCGAAGCCTGGCGTGATAGAAGGGGCGCACGAACTCATGGACTATCTCAAGGGCAAGGGCTATCGTATGCACATGACGAGTAATGGGTTCCACGAGGTGCAGTATAAGAAGTTGGCAGCCTGTGGCTTGCACGACTATTTCGATACCATCATTCTCAGCGAAGATGCAGGTGTCAACAAGCCGTCGTCCCTTTATTTCGATTATGCGCTTAAGACGTCTGGTGCCCATCGCGACAGTACCCTGATGATTGGCGATAATCTGCAGACTGACATCATGGGAGCTCTCTCGTCAGGTATCGACGCAATGCTCTTCAACCGTTGGGATGTAAAGACCGACGATTGCCCACAGCAGCCCACATTCATTGTGAACAGCCTGAAGGATATTATCAGTATTCTGTGATTACTCACCCACTTCGTTCTTCCTGCGTCCGAAGATAACGGCAGCAATAACAGGCGCACCAACAAGTGCTGTGACACTATTAACGGGTAGTGCGCCCTCGAAGCCAGGCATACGGGCTATCAGGTTGCAAACCAGTGCCAATGCAGCACCACATAATGCTGTTGCAGGCATGAGCACGCGGTGGTCGCTGGTACGGAAAATAGCTCGTGCCAGATGGGGAACGGCCAGACCTATAAACATGATAGGACCACAGTAGGCTGTGACGATAGCCACCAGCACACCAGAACTGATGATGACTAGCATACGGGCCTGCTTGACGTTCAGTCCCAGGTTCGATGCATAACGGTCGCCCAACAGCAGGATGTTCATAGGTTTCACCAACAGACAGGCCAGCGGCAACAGGATGCACATCAGCACCACGAAGAGTATCATCTCGTCGCCCGATACCCTTGAGAACGAGCCCAATCCCCACACCACGAAGGCCTTTACGTCCTCCTCTGGCGACAGGAATTTCAGCACGCCGATAATGGCATTGGCCAGATAGCCTATCATCACACCAATAATCAGCAGGGTGACATTACCCTTCACCTTCTGTGCTATCCATACGATCAGCATCATCACTGCCAATGCGCCGATGATGGCTGCTACACTCATGGCAGCATCGCCCAGATAGCCTAGTCGGCTCAGAGCCACACCGCCTATTTTGCCTGACAGCAACACCACGAAAGCCACGCCCAGTGCCGAACCGTTAGAGATACCCAGCACAGAGGGACCTGCCAACGGATTGCGGAATACCGTCTGCATCTGCAGTCCGCTTACTGCCAGACCAGCGCCTGCTACGATAGCCGTCAGTGCCTGAGGCAGTCGTGACTTCCAGATAATGTTCTGCCATATTTCTGATTCTGACTCGTCACCCGTAAGGATGCGGCAGACATCCTTCAGAGGAATACCGACAGAGCCCAGCAGCAGGTTGACAACCGCCAGCACGACGATTGCCACTATCAGGATGATGATGATCGGGAGCGTCCGTCTCATGTTATTTCAGCAGATAATAGAATGTTGGCTGATAGTCTTTTTCCACCAGTTCCGGATGGAAGATAGCCACGAAATCCTTCAGCAGTACGTCAGGCTCTACAGGCGATATCTCGTAGTACGGTGTCTGCTTCATGTTGCAGTAAATGACTTTCTTCTCCTTATAGGCCTTGAAGAGCTCGTTGCGAGGCTCCGATGCCTTCAGTGCTTCATACGAGAAGTCGTCAGGATAGCTGTTCAGGATGCGCCAGTAGTCGGCATTGGCAGCCAGCGAATACATCTTCTCAAACTCCAGGTCCTCACCGCCTGTCTCTTCGTCGTTGATGACGTATTCGGCTCCAGCGTCGCGGAATATCTGTGCCAGATAGTTCTTGCCGCCTACCGCATGCCAGTTGCCGTAGTGCATCTCACCGCTCAGCACCGTGGGGCGCTCTTCGGGTTTGAGGTTTGAGGTTTGAGATTTGAGGTTTTGATATCGGCTCTCAATGCCTGCAAAAAGCTCATTGGCTTCCTTCTCCTTGCCAATAAACAACCCTACAAACTTAATCCACTCAGCCTGACCCAGCGGATCGAGTTCCTGATATCCCAAGTGGGGCACCAATGTGATACCCGTCTCCTTGATGGCATCGTAGCCACCACGTTTCGATGGCGATATGAAGATGACGTCAGGATTAGCTGCCAGCACCATCTCAGTATCGAAATTTCCCTCCATGCCTATTTTGACAATGCGTCCGTCCTTTACTCTTGTCAGGATATCCTTGTTGTAGAGGTTCTTCGTACCCGTGATACCTTTCACCACGTCGTGAGCGTCCAGAATGGTGAAGTTCGACAGCTGCAGCGCCGTCATACAGATGGTGTTCTTAATGGGAACGCGTACTTTCGTATAGCCATCAGGCACATCCACCTCATCATCATTTGTAACCAATGCGAAGTGGTAGCCCTTACCCACGTCTACTAGTCGCACGCCATTGCTGTCTCTCACCTCATAGCCCGTTGCGTACTTGGGGTTCATCGCAGAGTCGGCCTCTGCCTGTCCCGTTGCTGTTGTCTTTCCCTTGTTGCTGCACGAAAAGCATAAGCACAAGCCAATCATGCATATGGCATATATCTTCTTCATAATTCTCTTCCTGTTATTTAATGATTGCCGTCCATCCGCCACCACTGCTCAGTCGGATGGTTAGACGGTCTTTCGCACTGACTGTTTGGCGCGTGTTCTGATAGTCGGTAGCCTCTTTCGTGGCATTCTTGCCATCAGCGAAGATATCAGCCTGATGCTGTCCTGCACTGAGGAACGAGAGGTCGACGGTCAGCTCGCGTGACGTCCAGTCGGTCATTGCTGCCAGATACCAGGTGTCGCCCTTCCTGCGGGCTATCAGCGTATAGGCTCCCAGCTGTCCGTCGAGTGCTATTGTCTCGTCAAACGTGGTGGGAATCTGGGCGATGAAGTCTGTACACTCCTGATTCTGCATGTACTTTGTGGGGCTGTCTGCCAACATCTGCAGCGGCGCCTCGAAGGTTGTATACATCGCCATCTGGTGTACGCGCGTGCCCTGACTCATGGGGTGGTTGTTGTTTCCGAAGAAACTGTCTTTCATAGCGTTCGACATAGCACCAGGCGTATAGTCCATAGGACCTGCCAGCATGCGCAGATAGGGTGCCGTCACATCGTAGTGGGGCTGGTCGTGCAATGGTCCGTCGCCTATGCGTGGCTCCCACTTCGAATTCTCCAGACCCTTCACACCCTCGAAGTTGAAGATGTTGGGGTAGGCGCGCTGGATGCCGAAAGGCTTCAGTCCGTGATAGTCGAGCACCAGATGATGGCGTGCAGCACATGCTGCCAACTCGTAGGCTGAGGCTATCACCTGTTGGTCGTCACGATCAAAGAAGTCTACCTTGAATCCCTTGATCCCCATCTCGGCATAGTGCTTCATCACCTGTTCGCTGACGGTGTTGTCGCCCAGCGGGTCGCTGCCTATCAGATTGCGCCAGCTCGACCATAGGATGATGCCCACACCCTTCTTCTGTCCGTAGGCTATCAGCTGCTTCAGGTCTATCTCTGGATTCAGGTCGCTCATCAGCGACTCCTTGCCGCTCCATCCTTCGTCAATAATGATGTATTCCAGATGGTTCTTAGCCGCAAAGTCGATGTAGTATTGATAGGTCTTGGTGTTCATGCCCGATGCGAAGTCGACACCAGTAATATTGGTGTTGTTCCACCAGTCCCAAGCCACCTTGCCAGGATGTATCCACGACGTGTCGCTGATGCGGCATGCTGGAGCCAGTCGCTGTGCCATATCGCAGTTCAGGATGTCGGCATCGTGCTCTGTGATGACAACAACTCGCCAGGGGAGTGCCTGTCGTCCGTTCATCTTGGCGATATAGTCAGCACGCTTGGTGGGTACCAAATTCAGACGGTCGTAACCGCCAATCACCTGTTCCAAAGGGTAGGGGGCAAACTCCGCAACTAAGGCATTTCTCTGACCTCTTACCTCTGACCTCTGACCTCTAATAAACATGCCAGGGTAGTTTTCGACGCTAGCATCCATGACGATGCATTTCATGTCGTGAGGCAGACAAACGGCTAGCGGTGTGATAGCCAGCGAGTCGCTGAACATCTTCGACAGAGGCTGCTCGTCGTAGTACGACTCAAACGAGTAGCAGTAGCGCTCGCCACCTCGATTGTCGTTCACGTAGGGCATGAATGCCTGATAGTCTTTCTCGAAGCAGTATTCCACCGTCTCGTTCTTCACTAGCGTCGGCTTCGTGTGCCCGCTGATGAGGCGGTAGGCAGCACCGTCGTTGTAGGCACGTACCTCGATGGTTATCTTCTGGTTGGTATACATCAGCAGCTGTCCGTAGTCGTCTCTGATGGTTGCCCGCTTGTAGAAGGGGTTCTCGAAACTGCTCTCTATCTGCTTCTTGGCCACCTTGCCTATCTTGCCCAGCCCCAGCGTCTTGCTGCCCTGTTGCAACTGTATGTTGATCTCTGAAGGCAGCAGCACTGTCTTCCCGTCGTAGGTCACAGACCATCTGACGGCATTGTCAGCAGTCACCGTTACTTTCACCTTTCCGTTAGGCGAACTCACCTCGTAATTGGCTGCCGACAGGCTCATGGCCATCAGGCAGAACAGACTCATGATTAGTTTTTTCATCATCCCTTTGAAGAATTATTTTTGCAAAGATACGAATAATTGGGGGATTTTCGCTAAATTTGCATCGATTTTTAAATAGTTTATGAAGAAAAGTAGTATTTTTTCAGCCTTGCTCATCGCGATGATGCTGGTTTCACCCGCTTCTTTGAGGGCCGACAACAAGTCTTCGCAGCTACAGCCCCTGATGATTCTTGGTGGCGAGTTAAGCAATTCGGCAGCGACGTCGGTAGCTGATATCGACGAGGTGTTGCCACGCATGAAGTCGTTAGGACTCAACACCGTGCTGGTGCCTGTCTATTGGGAACTCATGGAGCCCGTCGAGGGTCAGTTCGATTTCACCCTTGTCGACCGCACCATCGATGTTGCCCGTCAGCAGCAATTGAAGATAGTGCCCTTGTGGTTCGGTGCCTGGAAGAATTCTATGTCGTGCTATGCGCCAGCATGGTTCAAGCGCGATGTCAAGCGTTTTCCTCGTGCAGTGACCAAGGAAGGCAAGCCTCTGGAGATAGCCTCCTGCTTTAGCAACAATGTGCTGCAGGCCGATCTGAAGGCCTTCTCAGCCCTTATGCAGCATATCGCCGAACGCGATCCTCAGCGCCAGGTGGTCATCATGATGCAGATTGAGAATGAGATAGGTATGCTTGAGTCTGCTCGCGACCATTCGCCACTTGCTGAAAAAGCCTACAAGTCAGAGTACTGGGCTGAGCGCTATGGTACTGACGACTATGCCGACGAGAAGTTTATGGCCCTCTATTATGCTCGCTATGTCGAGCATCTCGCCAAAGCAGCCCGTCGCATCCACGATATGCCGCTCTACGTCAATGCCGCTATGAACAGTCGTGGGCGCAAGCCTGGCGAATATCCCTCCGCAGGACCGTTGGCCCATCTCGTCGACTTCTGGCAGCAGGGTGCCCCCAGCATCGACATTCTCGCTCCCGATATCTACGATACAGGCTTCAAGTCGTGGGCATCACAATACGCCATGCCCCTCCGACCACAGGATAGTGGCAAAGTGAAGAACCGTCTGTTTATTCCTGAGAGCCGTTGCTGCGAGAACAGTGGCGTGCGAGCCCTCTATGCCTTTGGCGAGCATCAGGCCCTCGGCTTCTCGCCCTTCGCCATCGACCAGGCATCGCCCAAAGAGACGGAATCAGTCACCCAGGCATACAGCCTCTTGCACCAGATCAATTCTCTCACCTCTTACCACCCACCTCTTACCTCTTATGGCCTTCTGTTCGATCAGCAGGATCGTGAGCGTGTTATCGACGATGAAGGTGTCATCATGACCTGCCGCCATTACTTCACGCTGCCTTGGGACCCTCGCGCCACCGACGGCTCTACATGGCTTGAAGGTGGTGCTATGCTCATCCGTTTGGGCAAGTACGATTACCTGTTGGCAGGTAGTGGTGTCGTTGTCGATTTCAAGACGCGCACTGAGAAACAACAGGAGCAGCAGAAGAAGCTGGGTGAAGACGGCTTTGCAGAAGCAGGCAACGAACCTTCAACCCTCAACCCTCAACCCTCAACCTTCAAAGGCTCCCGTCTCGGCCTCCTCTCCGTCGACGAGGTAACCATCGATGCCCAAGGTCAGATGCACTACCTGCGTCGTCATAATGGCGACCAGAGTCATCAGGGACGTCATGCCCGCATCAGCATTGGCGAGTGGAAGATGTTGCACATTCGTCTCTACGAATACAAATAAGTGGGGGTGTAGTTACTGATTTTTCTTGTAGCTCCAGATGGCCCAGCTACCAGCCGCAAGGGCAAAGATACTCAGACGAAGGAAGTAAGGAACCAGTTCACTGGCAGAGCTGCCTTTAATGTAGATCATTCGCATGGGCTCGATAAAGAAGCGCAGGGGATTGATCTCCGTGATAATCTGCGCCCAGCGTGGCATGCTAGCAACGGGTGTTAGCAAACCTGACAGCAACAGGAAGATAACGAGGAAGAAGAACATGACAAGTGCTGCCTGCTGAATCGTGTTGGAGTAGTTGCTTACCACGAGAGCCAGCGAAGAGATGAGCAACAGATAGATGGTGGTGAGGGCTAGGATAGTGCCTATGGAACCGGCAGGTGCGATGCCATGAATGGCGCGCCCCATCGCCATGCCGAGGAAAAGGATGAAGATACCAACCACCCAATAAGGTACCAACTTGGAGAGAATGAACTCCATACGCGAGATGGGGGTAACATTGATTTGTTCGATGGTGCCTTTTTCTTTCTCCATCACAATGTTCAGCGCAGGCAGGAAGCCGATGAGCAGTGTCAGAATCATAGCAATGATGGCAGGAATCATGTAGACCTTGTAGTCAAGATTCAAGTTGTAGAGATAGCGAGGACTGATGGTGACAGCCCCATTATTTTGTGCAGCTCCCGACTCTGAAACCATCTCAAGGGCAAAGTCCTGGATAATCTGAGTGATATAGGCTGAGCCAAGACCTGATTTTGTGCCGTTAGTGGCATTGGCTGACACTTGGACATCAGCCACATGGTCGCTCACGAGATGACGTTCAAAATCAGGTTCTATCTCGATATTGTAAAAGATGCAAACTTTTCCTGTTTTTTTGCTATGTTTTGTCAACTCAAGGTGGCAAAATATAGGTGCCTAATTAAAAAATAGTACGCGCGCGTTGATATAAATCAAGAAACGTATGGATTTTCTATAAAAATGCTTGCAGCATATACGAAAAGTTCCTACCTTTGCAGCAGAAAGGTTAAAAACCCTGTTAAGAAAGTAGAGAATTTAACAGAAAAGAGATATTTTTTTGATTTGTTTTAGTAGATTAGTTTTTAAGTAGTTTGTTTAAAAAACCGTTCGTCGTGATGACGAACAGTTTTTTTTTCGTATATTTGCACCCATGAAACAGATAATCGTAGTCATTTTCATGCTGTTATCACTCTGTGCGACAGCCCAAGACAAGGATGCTAGGCGCCCGCAGGTGCAGTTTGCGATAAATGGTGTCGTGCTGCAGCAGCCATCGCAGGCTATGCGGCGCTTCGAGGCAGGTGTGCATAGCTATTCTGTGCGCCACGAGCGGTGGGGTAACGATGCTATGGTGCACGTCAAAGAGGTGGAGGGTGTCGACGACGAGAGTGTCGTGTGGCGTTTTCTACTTGTGGGTTCCCGCGATGGCGTACAGCTGGAAACGGTGGTGGGTGCAACGGATAAACCCCAGCAGCGACTGACGCAGAAGGCTACGGACTTGGCCTATGTGATGTACGACGGCAAGGCGTTCAAGACGCTTGGGACGGAGCAGGGTGATGCGCTGTTTGCTGATTACGAACAGGCCATGCGGGAGGTGACCGACGCTGTGACGCTCCGTACGCCAGACGATTTTGTCAACACGCTAGGGGGACTGGTGGCGATGACGCTGAAGGAGGAACAAGAAATGTATGTCAAAAATGTATCAGTCGACCTACCTCAACCGATACTTGCTCATCATCAGCATGCCAAGCGCAACGAGCTTCAGAACGACTTCAGAAAATGGATGAAAACGACAGACTTCATGGCTCCGACAGACGAGCTGCCGACGCTGTGGGCTGCGCTAAAAAAATATCTGGCGTGGGAGAAACAATGCTTTGACGCTGACGGCGACCATCTTTACGATGCCTTTTACTGCTGGAACTATGGCCACGACACGCTGTGCTATCAGGGTGGGGCAGTGACCTACAGTTCGGCTGCGAACTACGAGCTGAACCGATGGGCTGCACAACTGGCACCGCTGATGGGCGAATCAGCACAACCCTACGAACAGGAGGCTGCAGCCATCAGACAGGCGATGAACAGTCGGCTATGGCTAGTTGATAAGGGCCACTGGGCTGAGCGACAGGATACAGCAGGACTGCGCAGACAGCACGAATATGCCGCCCTATGGACGGTGTGCGAGACGATAGACGCAGAGATAGGTACACCCCAGCAGAATTTACTGACGACACGATATCTGGACGCTGAGTTGCCGCAGATGTTGAAGGGCGGACGCGAGGCTCAGAAAGGTTTATGGGCCGCGTTGGCATATATGAAGGCAGGACGACAGGAGAAAGGCTACGAGCTGATGCTGCGCTATGCAAGGGAGAATACGGACAGACGGCTGCTGAGCCGCGTGCTGCTTGAGGGACTGTTTGGCATCAGACCGCAAACCATGCAGGGAGAACTGTGCCTGCAGCCATCATTCCCTGAGACTTGGGATTCGGCAACAGTGCACACGCCTTATATAGACTACAGCTTCCGCCGGCTGGGTAGAGTAGTGGAATACGACATCACGCAACATCTGGAAAAACCTATGCAGGTCATCGTACGTCTGCCGATAGGACATGGACAATACCAAGAGGTGAGGGGCAACAGCAACGCTTATCAGACCATCCGACTGAAGACACCTCTGAAGCTACCAGAGGTGCACTGGATGGAAGCCTACGTTGCTGAGCCTGCCATGCAGCATGCGGATACCATCGACCTTCAGCGGGGTAAACCCAAGGTGTTGAATCTTCGCAAGCTGATGAACGGTGACGGCATCATCCTGACATCGCTAGCCGACAACTATCCCGACTCCGTCTCGATACCTGTGGGCACATATGCCTCGAAGGCCCTGCTGCTGATGGACGGTACGACCAACGTGATGGAGATGCGAATAGCCAACGGCGAAGTAGTGGCACACTATAAGGACGGCACGCAGGACACGCTGCAGTTGGTGAACCCAACGAACTGGAAACCGACAGGACAGCCGCTGACACTCTGCATGCCGTTGGACAGGCAGAAGAAGCTGCAGACCATCATGCTGCGGGCGCTGAGCAACGGCGTGCTGATAGGACTGAAGGGCATTACACTGCAATAGCTGCACGCGTACATTAATATATATTTAAAATATTTGCAAGAAATAACATAAAAAAGTGTTGTCGTTACAAATTTTTTTTGTACCTTTGCACTCGTCATTGACTAAACATTACTTTATATAACATTAATTTATGAACAACGTACCTAAAATTAAAGTCGGAATCGTCGCTGTATCGCGCGACTGTTTTCCTGAGTCACTGGCTGTTAACCGCCGCAAGGCCGTGATCGCCGAGTATGAAAAGAAGTTCGATAAGGCCGACATCTATGAGTGCCCCATCTGCATCGTTGAGAGTGAGATTCACGCTCAGCAGGCTTTGGCTGATGTGCAGAAAGCTGGATGTAACGCCCTCGTTGTATATCTTGGCAACTTCGGTCCTGAGATTTCAGAGACCATGATTGCTGACTGGTTCCAGGGACCAACCATGTTCTGTGCTGCTGCTGAGGAGACTCAGAACAACCTGATTGACGGTCGTGGCGATGCTTACTGCGGTATGCTGAACGCCAGCCAGGCTCTGTCGCTGCGTAAGACTCGCGCTTACATCCCAGAGGAGCCCGTAGGCGATGCTGCCCAGTGCGCTGAGATGATTCACGAGTTCCTGCCTATCGCACGTGCTATCGTAGGTCTGCAGAACCTGAAGATCATCAGCTTCGGTCCACGTCCTAACAACTTCCTGGCTTGTAACGCTCCTATCCGTGCACTGTATGACCTCGACGTTGAGATTGAGGAGAACTCAGAGCTCGACCTCTTTGAGGCTTTCAAGAAGCACGAGGGCGACCCACGCATCGACGATGTTGTGAAGGATATGGCTGCTGAGCTCGGCACTGGTAACAAGATTCCTCAGGTACTGCCTAAGCTCGCACAGTATGAGCTCACGCTGACCGACTGGATCGAGGCTCACAAGGGTAGCCGTCAGTTCGTAGCTATGGCTAACAAGTGCTGGCCCGCATTCCAGACCCAGTTCGGTTTCGTTCCCTGCTATGTGAACAGCCGTCTGACCAGCCGTGGTATCCCCGTAGCTTGCGAGGTTGATATATATGGCGCTCTCAGTGAGTTCATCGGTACCTGCATCACTCAGGATGCCGTTACGCTGCTCGACATCAACAACTCTGTACCTCGCGACATGTACGAGGAGAGCATCAAGGGCAAGAAGTTCGAGTGCGACAGCTATACCGATAAGGAGATCTTCATGGGCTTCCACTGCGGTAACACCGCTTCTTCAAAGGTTTGCAACTGCCAGATGTGCTTCCAGCGTATTATGGCTCGCGCTTTGCCTGTTGAGGTTACAAACGGTACATTGGAGGGTGACCTGAAGCCAGGTAAAGCTACTGTATATCGTTTGCAGTCTACCGCTGATACCAAGCTCCGTGCTTATATCGCTCAGGGCGAGATTCTGCCAGTAGCTACACGCTCATTCGGCAGTATCGGTACCTTCGGTATCAAGAACATGAGCCGCTTCTATCGTCACGTCCTGATTGAGAAGCACTATCCACACCACGCAGCTGTGATGTTCGAGCACGCTGGTAAGTATATGTGGGAGGTTCTGAAGTATATGGGTATCCCCGTTGAGGAAATCGACTACAACTTCCCGAAGGGTGACTACTATCCCACAGAGAATCCATTCGCATAATAAGCGGAAGGCAATAATAAAGAATGAGGCTGTAATTAATACAGCCTCTTTTTCTTTTCGAAGTTATTGATTTTTTGCAGATAGTATCGACGGAAATCGCGCCAGTGGTAATAGGGCGCACAATCAGTGGGGATAGGCAGACGGGCCTCCTGCTCGTTGAGCAGCACCTTGAAGAGGATATCCTTGTCGTTCTGATGGCTGCGATAGAAGATAAACTGCAGGTTGGAGGCCATAGGGAAGATGTCGGAACACCACCAGCCCTTGCCCTCGATCTCTTCAAGATTGCTGGTCTGCAGGTCGTAGCCATTGATGCCTAGCAGGCAGACTAATGGCAACAGAACGGTCTCGTGGCCAAAGCGCAGCTGGGCACCGTGACGCGCCAAATGGATGCAGCTGTCGGCATCGTTGATGATCTTGCGCAGCAAGTGGCGCTGCACGTAGGGATAATCTCCATTATTGTTGGGCTTGTAGTGGGCATATTGCGCAAACCATAGGGCATTGTCAATCTGCCACAAGCGATAGAGCTCTTCAGGTTCGAAGATATCGATGAGAAACGTGTTCTGATAGAGGTGGGTATTCAGCTGGAAAAGTCCCATCTTCATGAGGTAATAGTTGAAGTCGGTCTCGTCGACAGTCTCCTTCACAATATCCGGATTCTTGAAAATCATCTCCATCAGACGGCTGTTGCCCAAGCGGGTGGAGATATACTTGTCGTAGGCTTTCTGTGCCTCAGGCGACAGCTTGGCACGTTTCAGCACAGGGTCTTGGTGATTCATATACCACATGTGCTGGTTGGAGGCCTCTTGGGTTATTTCCAGATTGGGATTGCCTTGTGTCAGCTCTATGAGCTCGGCACCCATCGACACGATACAACGAGGCACAACGGTGCTGCGAGCCTGTATCCAGGCGTTGCCCTCGAACACCTCAGGAAACTGCTGCATCATGTGGCGGGCTATCCATTGGTGCTGCATGCGCCCGTATTCAGCCAGCTCACCCCAGCGGTTTTCTGAACTGTTCAGAATGGTTGTCATCTCTCTGAGAACCTTCTTTCCCATTGGTGTCAGCTCGTCGATGCGCTCAGCTTGAATCATCATGGCATAGGGAATGTTATAGCCCTTAGGACTGTTGATATAGCGCGAACCGTGACGTCCGTAGTGGGAGATATAGAAGGGATGCTTGCCCTTAGGAGCAGGCGTCAGCTTGTAGAGACTGTCAGAATAGGTATTGTAGTTGCAGGCTGCAAAGGCAGGATGCTGCTTGATAATCTCCAAGACAGGCTGAGCATCCAGATGCAGGAAACAGGAGGTGAGAAGGAAGAGGAAAAGATATCTTGTTTTCATCATCATAGGCGTTGGTTATTTCTTCTGTTTCTTGGTCTCGTTTTCGTATTTCAGCCGTTCGTAGGCATAGAGTTTACGCAGATAGTAGCGCTTGGCGTCCTGCCAATGGTAATAGGGGGCACAGTCGGACTCGATAGGCAGACGCGTCTCCTTGCCGTTGAGCAGCACCTTGATGAGGATGTCGTCGTCGTCCATATCCTTACGATAGTGGATGACCTGAACGCTGGCACCAAAGGGGGCGATACGGTAGTCGGCCCATCCCTGCTTGTCGAGCTGGTCGAGATCGGCAGTGACGAGTCCGTAGCCATTGAGCTCCATCAGACAGATGAGCGATGTCAGCATGCCTCGGGTGGTATAGCGCAGATGAACCACAGGATGTCCGATGTTCTTAACGCTGTCGCCCATATGCAGCAGGTTCCAGAGTGGGGCACGCTGCGAGTAGGCCTGATAGGTACCGTTCAAGGCGAACCGTCCGTAACTGATATAGGTTCTGGCATTGTGGATGCGCCAGTGACGATAGATCTCATCAGGCGTGAAGAGGTCGTAAAGTGTCACTTGATCAGCCAACGGCGTGTCCTGAATGGTGTTTGCAACCACGAAGAGCTGGTCGCTCAGTATGATGGGATCGACATGCTTCTTGACATAGTCGGCATCGGTAAATAGCAGGTTCATCAGTCGATCGTCGTCCTTATTGGCCATCCGGAAAGCCTGATAGCTGGCTTCCGTCTCTTCGTTGTAGCGATCGGCTTCCAGATCCTTATCTCTCACGTACATCCATGCGTCGTTGCTATGTGACGACTTGATGCGCAGGTCCATAGGAGCACAGGCTCTTGAGATTTGTATCATGGCTTCCTGCATAGACAAAATGTTGTGATTGCGCACAATGCTGCGGCCATCGACAATGCTGCCTTTGACGAAGACTTCAGGAAAGCGGTCGACCATCTGCTGTGCCAGCTGTCGCATCTGCTGGGCACCCTTCTCCGTCAGTTCGCCAACTTTGAGCTTGGCATCCTTGTAGATTAACTCCAGACGGTGCAGCACGTCCTGACCCAGAGGCGTCAGCTTGTCGAGACTGTCGGCCTTAGCCATTGTCGTAAGCGGACCTGTATAGTCTTTGGTATTGTCCAGATAGTAGGCTGCCGAGCTGCCGTAATGGGAAATATAAAAGGGCTTTTTGCCATCAGGGACTGGCGTGTCTGTCAGCTGCTCATTAGTGGGCAGCGAATAGCGTATGCCTGCTGAGCGCTGGGGAATAAGCTCTATTTCCTCCCTTATGCTTTGAGCCGTTGCCGACATACAAATAGCCAGCAACAGAGGCATTGTCCATTGTCGTATATGTCTTGTTACGTGCATCATACGTATTACAATTTGTCTGCAAAGATAATAATAAGTATTCAAAATTCCAAATATAATTGACGCTTTGTTTGGCTTTTTATTCGTTTTTTCATACCTTTGCAGCCGAAATCTAAAAAAGACAATGCAGAAATTAGTTGAGTTATATCGTCAATGGAATGGTGAAGAACCACAGAATGTGCAACAGTTGACAGCTGGTGGCAGCAATCGTGAATATTACCGTATGACCTCGAAGGAGGGGAAGAGTGTGGTAGGTTGCGTGGGCACCAGTCGTGATGAGAATCATGCCTTTATCTATCTGGCTAAGCATTTTACAGATTGTCAGTTGCCTGTGCCTACGATACTTGCTGTCAGCAACGATGAATTGCGATACATACAGACAGACTTGGGCTCTGTGTCGCTGTTTGATGCCATACGTGGCGGACGAGAGGCTGGCGGTCGTTATACGCTGAAAGAGCAGGAGTTGCTGCGTCGTACCATCCGTGAGCTGCCCAGAATCCAGATAGCTGGTGCTGATGGGTTAGACTTTGCCAACTGCTATCCGCAGCCTGCCTTCGACAGCGATTCTGTGCTCTTCGACCTCAACTATTTCAAATACTGCTTCCTGAAGGCAACGGAGATAGACTTCCATGAGTTGAAGCTTGAGGCTGACTTCCGCTTGCTGGCGAAAGACCTGACGAATGCCGACGATGCACAGGGGTTCCTCTATCGCGACTTTCAGGCACGCAACGTGATGCTGAATAGCGAGGGTCGTCCGTTCTTTATTGATTTCCAAGGTGGACGTAAGGGTCCGTACTATTACGACCTGGCGTCGTTCCTCTGGCAGGCGTCAGCCAAGTATCCCTATAAGGTACGTCGAGAATTGGTCTATGAATACTATAATGCCATGAAGCAGTTTGCGGAGGTGCCTTCGCCCCATCATTTCGTTGACCGTCTGTCGCTCTTTGTGCTGTTCCGTCAGTTGCAGGTGTTGGGTGCTTATGGTTTTAGAGGCTATTTCGAACGCAAGCTCCACTTCATCGAGAGCATTCCACCCGCCATGCAGAATATACGTGAGTTGCTGGACGAGCGCAACTTCCCATATCCTTATCTGACCAGTATTCTGCGCCAGCTGACGGAGATGCCTCGTTTCCAACAGGTTCAGACCACCGTCAGTCGTGCCGACGGCTATAAGACGACAGATAAGAACCCATATAAGCAACACCCGCAAGATGGACCTGCTACGTTCTCGAAATATGACGCACAGGGTCCGCTGGTGGTCCGCGTCTTCAGCTTCTCGTTTACGAAGGGTATCCCTGAGGATGAGAGTGGTAATGGTGGTGGTTACGTGTTCGACTGCCGCTCAACCCATAACCCAGGTCGTTACGAACCATATAAGAAACTGACGGGATTGGACGAGCCTGTTATCCGCTTCTTAGAGGATGACGGAGAGATTCTGACTTTCCTAGACAGCGTCTATAAACTGGCTGATGCCCACGTGCGCCGCTACATTCAGCGTGGCTTTACCTCACTCATGTTCTGCTTTGGCTGTACGGGTGGGCAGCATCGCTCCGTATATAGCGCCCAGCATTTGGCAGAGCATATCCACGAGAAATTCGACATTGAGGTGCGTATATGCCATCGTGAACAGAATATTACCCAGACATTAATTCCCCAAAACAAATAAATATTATGACTCAAGACGAACGCTGGCATTGGCATTATGATCAGATTATGTTCTTCATGCGAAAGAATCGTCGTTGCCCCTCTAAGTATTACGCAGAGGATATTGCTATGCACAACTGGATAAAATATAATAAGAAGGTATATCATAAAGGACTGCTTCCTGCAGACAGAGTAAAGAAATTTGAAACTCTGCTGAAGAAAGCAGCCCAGTATCGTCGAATTAATCAGTTCCAGTATTTAGAGGAACAGTAAGGCGTGGTGATTATTTCACCAGCACCTTCTGTGACTGTCCATTATCGTAAACAATGATGTTTACGCCCTTTTGCAGTGCCTTCTGCTGAACACCCTGCAGGTTGTAGATAGCTTTGACATTCTGTCCTTCAACAAACATCTCTTTGATGCCTGATGATACGCCAACGATGGGGCTGATTGCTAACTGCTTGCAGTTGGGCATATCCAGAGTCAGGGTAGCACCAGTCTCCTCGCTTTCTGAACCGTCCTTCACAATCTTCCAACCCTTTACTTCCTGACCTTCCTCTGCAACACCGCTCAGTTGGATGCTGCGGCCTGCGAAGAATTTACCGTCGAAAGTGTTCTTTGACAACTTGATGTCGTTGAAGGTGATAGCTACATTCTGATTCTCCTTATTGATGGTCAGAGGAATGGCGGTGCCGAGTTTCCACTGATTGCCAATGAAATTGTAGAAGTAATCTGTGCGAGATTTGTAGGTGGTACTTTGGCCCCAGCCTTGTTCGGTATATCCTGTGAGCCATTTCTTGGCATTTTCGAATTTGTCCTCAATGTCCTTACGGTTATCGGGCTTACCCCACCATCCACCACCGCTATTGTACTTGTCGCGATGAGCAACGAATTCCTCCATAGCTTCTGCCTTGATGAGGTCTATTATCTCGCCAGTACCTTTTCCGTTCATGAAGTCACCCATGAAGATACAGCTCTTATCAAGGAACATATCCAACAGGTCCTTGTCTTCCAGCATGTTCTTGAGCAGACGGGTTGCAGGCTCGGTGAAGGCCCAGTTGTCATTAGGATATTTGTTGGGATTGTAAAGCAGATCGATTGTATTGTAGTCGGACTTTCTGCCATAGAGTCCAAGTCCGAAGTCAGTATCCTTCACGATAACGCGCCAGATCTTGGGCAGGCCTGAATCTTTGTCGTCATCGTTGGGACGCCAGAATACGGTGTTGTTACCAGGCCAGTCGATATTGCCATAAAAGAGATTCATGACTACGATGTTCATATATTCGTTGACATCCATCCACTTCTCGTATTCAGCTTTGGTGTGGCCCTTTTCGCTGTAGAAAGCCTTGAAGTCATTATAGAATTTATCGTCGCCTTCTTTCAGCTCCTCTTCAAACAGATTGACGCCATTGACTTGCTCGTGTCCGATCTCAATCATGTCGAGATCCTCAAGACCATTGTAGTTGCTGTAGATGTTGTCTTCGTTGGAACGCTCGCGAATGTTAAGCATACCCATATATTCACCATTGATATAGAGAACTGCTGAGTGGCCTGCCTGCCAGTCGAGGTCTACGTGGCCTGCCATTGTGCGCTGGATGATGAGATCGCGAAAGTAGAGATCGCCGAAGTCGTTACCACCATCGCGCAGGGAGAATGACTTGAACTCTGTTATGCCAGGCTTCTGGTCTGGGAAGAACTCGTAAGAGAAACGCTTGTGGTCAGGGTCAAAGCGCTTGTTGGCATAGAATACCATCGACTTCAGGGCATTCGCACGCGATGCTCCCCCCTGAATACGTGTCTCACCAAGCTGGTTGATGGCACTCTCTGCACCCTCAGTGGGGAAGAACTCAATGTTGACAGGACGACGCCAGTCGTGAGTCTTCTTGTCTTCCTTGCTGTTGTTATTGGGGAAAAGACCAATCGATTTGTCGTTCAGATACTTGTCGTTGGTCTGAACAGAGAAGATGGGGAGCGTCATCGTTCTTGGGTGGAAGATATACGACTGAGCAGTAGATACGGGCGACAGATAGCCGTCGCAGAATACCTTAGCGCGAATCACCGTTGTCTTGTTGATACTGATGGCACTTGTGTATTTCTTGCTGTCAGTGGTAGGCTCGCTACCATCAGTGGTATAGGCGATATAGGCACCCTCAGGGGCACCCTCTGGCAGACTCAACTCGAGGTTGAGAGCTGTATTGCCCACACGACCTTTCTCGCTGAATACAGGAGCACCCAGAATGTTCTTGGTGGTCTTGCCGCAGTTAGCCTTGCCTGGTGTTGGGGTGAGCTGATAGCCCCATTTGTCTTCACTATCCGTCTTACGACCGTAGGCGATATCAGGAGCTGGCATCTTCTTCAGAGCCTCATTTAGACTGTCGACGGGCTCCTTGTCATTGCCTTTGAACAGATATACCTGACATCCCTTACCTGACTCCAAACGGAAATTGGCATGGAGGCGGTTGTCCTCCTTACCTTCCTTGTCGCAGTAGATGATGGCATAGCCACCAGCAGGAACAGTCTGGTCTGGCAATTGCCAAGCCTTGCTGGCTTTGTTCTTGTTGCTGATTTTGTAGTCCTTCAGATTGACGCTTTCTGAACCACCATTGTAGAGCTCTACCCAAGAATCGGGGAATTCTTTGATGTCATCCATGATGCACTCTACATTAGACTGCATGATTTCGTTAATTTTCAGCGTTTGTGCTGATGCGGTTCCACCTAACATGGTGGCTACTAAAATTGTGAATAGTTTCATTTGTTTGGTTATGATTTTGGATTTCTGGCTGCAAAGTTATAAAATAATTACGATAGACTATCGATTATTGATAAATAATTCGTAACTTTGCAACCCAAAATAAAGAGTATGAAACAAACAATGATATTGGCAGCGGGTCTTGGCACCCGTTTGAAACCCCTCACCGACACTATGCCCAAAGCGCTGGTGCCTGTTTCTGGAACGCCTTTGCTCGATTTAAACATCCGCAGACTGCAGTCGCAAGGGTACGATAGGTTCGTAGTCAATATTCATCACTTTGCTCAACAGATTGTCGACTATGTGGCACAGCAGGACTATGCTCCTCTGGTGCATTTCAGCGACGAGACTACCCAGTTGTTAGAGACGGGTGGGGGATTGAAGAAGGCACAGCATCTGTTTCGTGACGATGAGCCTATCCTGATTCATAATGTCGATATCTTGGATAATGTCGACTATGCATGGTTCTCTCGCCAGCATCAGCCAGACGAGGATGCTGTGCTGCTGGTTTCTCGTCGTCAGACCAAGCGATATCTGCTCTTCGACAATGCCATGCATCTCATGGGATGGAAGAATATAGAGACAGGCGAGATTAAGTCGCCTTTCGAATATGTTCGTCGCACGGGCCTTTCACAACACGGTGAAGCGTTGAACATGTTTGCGTTCTCTGGTATCCACAGCTTCTCGCCCCGTCTGTTTCCTCTGATGAATCGTTTTCCTGACAAGTTTAGCATCATCGACTTCTATCTCTCCGTGTGCCATCGCTCGCATATCGTAGGATTGGTGAAAGACGATCTCCGTCTGATGGATGTTGGCAAGCTTGATACGCTTCACGAGGCAGAAGATTTTCTGAAATTGATCAATCAATAAATAAGTAATAGTATTAAGATGCAAAAGATTATTATTCTCGATTTTGGTTCGCAGACTACACAGCTCATAGGCCGTCGTGTTCGCGAGCTCGACACCTTTTGCGAGATTATGCCCTACAACAAATTCCCCAAGGATGATCCTGAGGTCATTGGTGTCATTCTGAGTGGTTCGCCCTACTCGGTACACGATCCAGAGGCCTTTCAGGTAGACCTCTCGCAGTTTGTAGGCAAGATTCCCGTATTGGGCATCTGTTATGGCGCTCAGTTTATCTCGCACACTCTGGGAGGAAAGGTGGAAAAGGCTGACTCTCGCGAGTATGGTCGTGCCAACCTTCAGACAGTTGATACGACGAATCCTCTCTTTAAGGGCTTTGACCAGAACTCGCAGGTGTGGATGTCACATGGTGATACCATTACTGCTATTCCCGAAGGCTTTGAGACAATCGCTTCTACGAAAGATGTGAAGCAGGCTGCCTATTGGTCTCCCTCTCCCCTTGGAGAGGGTCGGGGTGAGGCTCCTATTTGGGCTGTTCAGTTCCATCCTGAGGCGTTCCACTCTTTGCAAGGAAAGACCTTGCTGCAGAACTTTGTGGTCGATATCTGTGGCTCTCGTCAGGAGTGGAGTGCGGCTTCATTCGTTGACAGCACAGTAGCAGAGTTGAAGGCTCAGCTGGGACAGGATCGCGTCATCCTTGGTCTCTCAGGAGGTGTTGATTCGTCTGTTGCCGCTGTGTTGCTGAATCGCGCCATTGGTGATCGCCTGACCTGTATCTTCGTCGATCATGGTATGTTGCGTAAGAATGAGTTTACGCAGGTGATGAACGACTATCGTTGTCTGGGTTTGAATGTGATTGGTGTCGATGCCTCAGAGAAGTTCTTTGCTGATCTGGCAGGTGTGTCGGAACCTGAACAGAAGCGTAAGATCATAGGTCGCGACTTTGTGGAGGTGTTTAATGCTGAAGCCAAGAAGATTACTGATGCCAAGTGGCTTGCTCAAGGTACTATCTATCCGGACCGTATCGAGTCGCTGAATATTACAGGTAAGGTTATCAAGAGTCACCATAATGTGGGTGGTCTGCCCAAGGAGATGAATCTGCAACTCTGTGAGCCGCTCAAGTGGTTGTTCAAGGATGAAGTTCGTCGTGTGGGACGTCAGTTGGGTATGCCCGAACACCTCATTACCCGTCATCCGTTCCCAGGACCAGGACTGGCTGTCCGTATTCTTGGCGACATCACGCCTGAGAAGGTACGCATCTTGCAGGATGCTGATGATATTTACATTCGTGGCCTTCGTGAGTACGTCGACACTGATGGTGAGACATTATATAATAAGGTGTGGCAGGCTGGTGTCGTTTTGCTTTCTACGGTTCGCAGCGTAGGTGTGATGGGCGATGAGCGTACTTACGAACATCCTGTGGCCCTGCGTGCTGTGACAAGTACTGATGCTATGACGGCCGACTGGGCACATCTGCCTTATGACTTTATGGCTAAGGTGTCTAATGAGATTATTAATAAGGTGCGTGGTGTCAATCGCGTCTGCTACGACATTTCTTCAAAACCACCCGCAACGATTGAGTGGGAATGATAAAAATTGTGTTATGACCCCTACAGAACTTAGAAATGAACGGCTGGGCCAGAAGATGGTGAAGCTCATGGAGCGTCGCCACTTCGAGGCTTTTTATTGTGCGACGGCTGAAGAAGCCAAGCGCAAGGTGAATGAACTGATTGTTGATGGCAGCAGTGTCACCTGGGGTGGTACTATGACTGTTCGCGACTTAGGTATCCCTGAGATGCTAAAGCAGCGTGGCACCCTGCAGGTGTGGGATCGTGATCTCGTGACCACACCAGAAGAGAAGGAAGAGATGTATCAGCGTGCCTTCCGTGCTGACTACTACCTCTCGTCAGCCAATGCTGTTACAGAGGATGGCGTCATCGTCAACATTGACGGCAATGGTAATCGTGTGGCTGCTATCACATGGGGACCTAAGCATGTGATTTTTGTGATAGGTATGAATAAGGTAGCGCAGGATGCTGAGGCTGCTCTCAAGCGTGCTCGTAGCACGGCATCGCCCATCAACGCTGCCCGCTTCGACATTCAGACACCTTGTCAGTTGGACGGTCAGTGCCATAATTGTAATTCGCCTCAGAGCATCTGTAACTTCATTCATTTCCTACGTAATTCCAGCAAACCAGATCGTATCAAGGTTGTGCTTGTAGGAGAATCTTTGGGATATTAAAATGAAAAAGCCTCGCATTTGCGGGGCTTCTTCATTATTCTAGTGTTCCTAATGCCTTTTGCAGTTCAACCTGACTCAGCTTCACTTCTATTTCTGCGTCAATCCTCTGCGATTGTGCCTTCAGCCAGGCTGTCTGAGCCTCCATAATGGTTGTGGCAGAAATGACACCTTCCTTAAAACCTAAGTTGGCTGTACGCAGGTTTTCTTCTGCATGTTCGATATTCGACTGTGCCATTGCCAGCTTCTTGTTGGCTTCATTCACCATAAATGCCTTTTGGTTCACCTGAAGTTCTATTTTTTCGCGAGCCTCGTCAAGTTCCAGACTGGCAATAGTGGTGGCACCTTTTGCTGCACGTACCTTATATCTTACGTCACCCCAGTTCCAGATGGGTACTCGCATGAGTACGCCCACATTCCAGAAACCGGCAAACTTCTTTTCGAAACCGTTGAAGACGTTGGGATTGCTTACTGCATAACCACCTGTCAACAGCACCTGAGGCAGATTACCAGCCTTCAGCAAGTTGGTAGCTTGACGCGACAGGTCGACGGTATTTTGTAACATCTTCAGTTCCGGACGATGCAGCGTTGCCATCTCAACATCAGGTTGGGCATTCATGTCCATCACAGCAATATTGTCTGATTCCTCGTCAGCCAATTTTACCTGTTCACTGACGGGGAGTCCGCAGAGTTGGCAGAGAAGCATTTTTGAAAGTACCAGTCCGTCGGTAACCTTTTGGAGTGACATTTGTGCCTCGTTGACCTTGACGCTCACGCTTAGCTTGTCGCTCCTCGTAGCCACGCCTTCGTTTACCATCTTCTGCACATCGCTTTCCAGTTTCTTCACCAGTTCGACGTAGCTTTCAGCCAACTTCTCCTTATGGCGAAGAGATACTACTTGCCAATAGGCCTGATCGATGCTGAACAGGGTGTTCTGACGCATGGATTCCAGTGAGTTTTCGGCCATGTGTTCGCTAATGTCTGCCATCTTGTTCAAAGCAATAATGGCACCACCCATGAATACAGGCTGTGTCACCATGATAGCACCAGCAAACGTGTTACGAGTATCTGTTCTAAAGGCATTTACTACGCCTGCTCCTGTCTGGTTCAGAGCACCGGCAAACTGCGCCATATTTTGAGCCAGCTGTGCTTGGGCAGCAGCAGGAAGCAATGAAATGATGCCTCCCAGTCTGTCTTGCAGACCAGTCACAGCCGTCGTACCAAGATTGTTCAGTCCTGATTTCTGGTCATCGTTCAGGATTGATGCCTCTTTGCTCATCCACATATATCCACCTACTGCACTGACATGAGGAAGATACTTTGTGCGAGCTGAACGGCGCATATTGGCAGCGACGTCCTGCTTAGCTTTAGAGACGCTGATCTGTTTGTTGTTTCTCAGCGCCATCGCCCTACAGCTGTCGAGTGTCAGCAGTCGTTGCGCATTGGTGCTCAACGGCAGCAGGGAGAGCAGAATGAGTATTTTATTTATTTTTACTTTCAGTCCCATGATTTTTTGTTTTTATCATCAGTCTGCAAAAGTAGGAAAAATACAGCGCAAAACGGCGATAGTCGCGATAAATATATGTTTTGTTTAGCTTCTTTAATAAATTTACACAGTCATGTTACTAACGATTTCATTTGCACGGGCAAGAGCAAGGTCGATATGGTTACAGATGTTCTTCTCGCCAACCAATTGCTGGAAATTATTGCGGATAAGCACATCTTCAACCTTGGAATTGACACCAGAAAGAACAATGGTGATGCCCTCCTTCTGACTCATCAGCACCATGTTTTCAAGATTGTGCAGACCTGTAGAGTCGATGAATGGTACTTTACGCATGCGGATGATGCGAACACGAGGACGACGACCGCCATAACGTGCCATAATATCCTCGAAACGGTTACCGGCGCCAAAGAAGTAAGGACCATTGATTTCATAGACCTCAACACCCTCAGGGATGGTCAGGTGTTCCAAGTTGCCAGCCTGCATATCGGCATCTTCATTGAGATCTATCTCGTTGAGCACAGCATGAACCTCCGTCGTCTCAGCCATACGGCGCATAAAGAGCAGACAGGCACAGATGAGTCCGAACTCGATAGCAACGGTGAGGTCGAAGATGATGGTCAGGAAGAACGTGAGCAGCAGGACTGTGACATCGCTTTTGGGATTACGCATCATAGCCAGGAATGAACGCCAGCCGCTCATACCGTAGCTGACCACAACGAGTACACCAGCCAGACATGCCATTGGAATATATTGTGCCAATGGCATGAGAAACAGGAAGATGAGTAACAGCACGACGGCATGTACGATGCCAGCTACTGGCGTGCGTCCGCCATTATTGATATTAGTCATCGTACGGGCGATGGCTCCAGTGGCAGGAATACCGCCGAACAGAGGTGATGCGATATTGGCAATACCTTGTCCAATCAACTCCGTGTTAGAATTATGATGGTCGCCTATGACACCATCGGCCACAGTAGCAGAGAGCAGACTCTCGATAGCACCTAACACGGCAATGGTGACAGCAGGTCCTACAAGTCCCTTGATAACCTCCCACGATAGAGCTGGAACGGTAGCTCCAGGCAGTGTGGAGTTGATGCTGAAACGATCGCCTATGGTCTCAATGCTTGTCACGCCAGCATATTCCTTCAGGAGAAGCGCAGTAATGGTCATTATGATAATGGCTGCCAAGGATCCTGGGAGTGATTTGAGAGGCGACAGGTCAAATTTGCGTGCCAGCATGGGCCATGAGGCGATGATAATCACAGAGCCTATGCCGATAACAGCACTCCAGAGGTCTATTGTTCCTAAATTATTGAAATAGGCTATCCATTTCTCTATAAAGTCAGATGGTACCGCATTCATTGTCATTCCTAGCAAGTCCTTCACCTGAGTGGAGAAGATGGTAACAGCGATACCGCTGGTGAAACCAACCACAATGGGGTAGGGGATATACTTAATGATAGTGCCTAAACGCAAGACACCTAATAGAATAAGGAAAACACCCGCCATGAGGGTTGCTACAGTAAGTCCCTGCATGCCATACTGCTGGATAATGCCGTAGACAATGACGATAAAGGCACCTGTAGGACCACCTATTTGCACCTTTGAACCACCAAAGAGTGAAATCATAAGTCCTGCGACGATGGCTGTGATAATACCCTTCTCGGGCGATACACCGCTGGCAATACCGAAGGCTATGGCCAAGGGTAATGCTACGATTCCTACAATGATTCCGGCCATGAGGTCGGCCATAAATGTCTGTTTGTTGTAATTCTTAATGGCCGAAAAGAACTTCGGCTTAAAATCTAAAGTCTTCATTTGCAATTCTTGCTATCCTTAAAATTTTATATTCGATTTTCAGTGTGCAAAGATATACAAAAAATATAAGGTGGCAAAAAGTTACCACCTTATATTATTAATAAGAAGCGATTTTCTTGATTTACTTCGTCTTCAGCAAGTCGCGAATCTCAGCAAGCAGCTCTTCCTGAGTGGGACCCTTTGGAGCCTCTGGCTCTGCTGGCTTTTCCTTCTTCAACTTGTTCATAGCCTTGATCATCAGGAAGATACAGAAGGCGATGATGAGGAAATCGAGGATGTTCTGAATGAACTGGCCATAGGCAAAGACGGAAGCACCTGCCTCTGTAGCTTCTTCAAGTGTCTTATACTTTGTGTCATCGCTGAGGTTGACAAAGAGGTCGACAAAACTAACGCCACCAGTTGCTACACTGATGAGAGGCATGATGATGTCGCTAACCAGACTCGACACAATTTTACCAAAGGCACCGCCGATGATTACACCGACAGCCATGTCCATCACGTTGCCCTTCATGGCAAACTCTTTGAATTCTTTAATAAATCCCATAACCTTTAATCTTTAATGTTTAATGTATTATGTTTAATCTTTAATGTAAAAATTGCAATCTGCGTTTAGCAATCTTGGATATTCTTCCTTGATTTATCTCACTTTTCGCACCGTTGTTCTCACTTTTCACTTTAATTAAGACTGAAATCAGATGCAAATATAGATATTTTTTTGTAACTTTGCGCTCGAAAACAAGAAAAAGTGTCCAAAAGGCATAAAATTCTTGTAAAAGTTGGATTTTTTTTAAACCATTTAATAAAAAGTTTAGTAATTATGACAAAAGTAGCAATTAACGGTTTTGGCCGTATTGGTCGTCTCGCATTCCGTCAGATGTTCGAGGCTGAAGGTTATGAGGTAGTAGCTATCAACGACTTGACAAGCCCAAAGATGCTTGCTCATCTGCTGAAGTATGACACCGCTCAGGGTGGTTTCTGTGGCAAGTTCGGTGAGAACAAGCACACTGTAGAGGCTGGTGAGGATTTCATCGTTGTTGATGGTAAGAAGATTACTATCTATGCTATTCCTAACGCTGCTGAGCTTCCTTGGGGTAAGCTGGATGTAGACGTTGTTCTGGAGTGCACAGGTTTCTACACATCTAAGGAGAAGGCTTCTGCTCACCTGACTGCTGGTGCTAAGAAGGTTGTTATCTCTGCTCCTGCTGGTAACGATCTGCCTACTATCGTTTACAATGTAAACCACAAGACTCTGACTCCTGCTGACACTGTTATCAGCGCTGCTTCTTGTACAACAAACTGTCTGGCTCCTATGACCAAGGCTCTTAACGACCTTGCTCCAATCCAGAGCGGTATCATGACAACTGTTCACGCTTACACAGGTGACCAGATGATCCTCGACGGTCCTCAGCGCAAGGGTGATGTTCAGCGCGCTCGTGCTGGTGCTCAGAACATCGTTCCTAACTCAACTGGTGCTGCTAAGGCTATCGGTCTCGTTATTCCTGAGCTCAACGGTAAGCTGATCGGTGCTGCTCAGCGCGTTCCAACTCCAACTGGTTCTACAACTATCCTGCACGCTGTTGTTAAGGGTGATGTAACTGTTGAGAGCATCAACGCTGCTATGAAGGCTGCTCAGAACGAGTCATTCGGTTACACTGAGGAGAAGCTCGTTTCTAGCGACATCATCGGTATGAAGTTCGGTTCACTCTTCGACGCTAACCAGACTATGGTAAGCAAGATGGAGGACGGTAACTCACTCGTACAGGTTGTTTCTTGGTACGACAACGAGAACTCTTACACTTCTCAGATGGTTCGTACTATCAAGTACCTCGCTGAGCTGAAATAAGATAACCTCTTATCAGTAATAATAGATCCCCGCTCGTTTGAGTGGGGATTTCTTTTTGTGCTATACGCACGCATACAATAATCCCCGGCTCTGCATCAGGGCCGGGGATTTATCGTTTATTACATTACCACTTCTACAGTGTGCTTACCTGCAGAGTAGGGGATTACTGTGCCATCAATCTTCTGACCATCGAGGGTTACGCTCTTAACGCCCTTCTGCTGTCCGTTAGGATGGATGGTGATCTCGTACTCAGCATCGCGGAACTTACGGTTCACGGTGTAGTCGCCAGCTGTCTCAGGCAGACATGGATCGATGCGGATACCATCATAGTCGGGCTTGATACCCAGGATAAACTCTGATACGGTGTACCACATCCATGCTGCAGTACCTGTAAGCCATGAGTTCTTACCCTCGCCTGGCTTGAAGGCGTCCTTACCGGCTACCATCTGACAGTTTACGTATGGCTCAACCTTGTGCAGTGTCTGATATTTCTCCTCTACGTAGCTAGGAAGGATCTTAGCGTAGTGGCTCCAGGCATCGTTACCGCGACCTGCGATACACTCGCCGATGATGACCCAAGGATTGTTGTGGCAGAAGATACCGGCATTCTCCTTGTAGCCCTCGGGATAGCTGGAGATCTCACCATACTCGTAGATGTACTTGGTGAATGCTGGATTGTTGAGCACCATACCGTGCTCGCACTCCAGGTACTTCTTACAAGAATCGAGCGACTTGGCAACCATACCGTCCTCGGCACCGATTTCGGCCATGGTGCACCAGCCCTGACTCTCGATGAATATCTTGGCCTCCTCGCACTCGTTGCTACCTATCTTGTTGCCATAGAAGTCGTATGCGCGCAGATACCACTCGCCGTCCCAGCCGTGCTTCTTCACAGCCTCGATCATAGCGTCGACAGCCTTCTGCATTCTTTCGGCTTCAGCCGAAAAATTGAAAGATTTAAGAGTTGAAGAATTGAAGTTTTCAATTTTTCCATTTTTCAATTCTTCAATTTTGTTACAAAGGGCAACGTAGTCCTTACCAGTAACTACAAATAGTCCGGCAATCATCAGACTCTCGGCCTTGGTACCCTCGCTAACGTTCTCGGTGGTCTGGAAACTCTCGTTTGGATCCCAAGAGAAGCAGTTCAGGTTAAGACAGTCGTTCCAGTCGGCACGACCAATGAGTGGCAGCATGTGAGGACCAAGGTTCTTGATGACGTGGTCCATCGAGATCTTAAGGTGCTCAAACAGAGTAACCTCAGATCCAGGCTGATTGTCGAATGGCACCATCTCGTCGAGAATTGAGAAGTCGCCTGTCTCCTTGATGTAAGCCACGGTACCGAAGATGAGCCAGCATGGGTCGTCGTTGAATCCGCCACCGATATCATTGTTACCACGCTTGGTGAGTGGCTGATACTGGTGATAGCATCCGCCATCGGGGAACTGTGTAGATGCGATATCGATGATGCGCTGACGGGCACGAGGTGGAATCTGATGAACGAAACCTACCAGGTCCTGGTTGGAGTCGCGGAATCCCATACCACGACCTACACCACTCTCGAAGAACGATGCTGAACGAGAGAAGTTGAATGTAACCATACACTGGTACTGGTTCCAGATGTTAACCATGCGGTCGAGCTTGTCGTTGCCCGTGCGTACCTTATATATATTAAGCAGAGCATCCCAGTACTCGCACAACTCGGCAAAAGCCTTGTCAACCTTAGCGGTAGTGTCGAGCTCGGCAATCAGTGCGTGAGCCTTGTCCTTGTTGATAACCTGAGGTGCAGAGAATTTCTTGTCCTGCTCGTTTTCGATATATCCCAGCAGGAATACGAAGTCCTTCGACTCGCCTGGCTTAAGTGTTACCTCGATATAGTGTGAAGCGATAGGGCTCCATCCGTGAGCATGACTATTGCGTGGACGGCCCTCCATCACTACCTGTGGATCGGCAAACTCGTTGTACAGACCAACAAATGTCTCGCGGTCGGTATCAAATCCCTGGATCTCGGTGTTTACGTGATAGAATGCGTAGTGATTGCGACGCTCACGATACTCGGTCTTGTGATAGATAGTGCTACCCTCGATCTCCACCTCGCCAGTAGAGAAATTTCGCTGGAAATTCTCCATATCGGTAGCTGCATTCCACAGGCACCACTCCTCGAATGAGAACAGTTTTAAGTTCTTTACCTCGTTCGATTCGTTCTTCAGTGTAAGCTTCTGTACCTCAGCCCATTTCTTCAGTGGAACAAAGAACAGTACGCTGGCCTCTACACCATTCTTGCGACCAGTGACGCGGGTGTAGCTCATACCGTGACGGCACTCGTAGAAGTCAAGCGGAGTCTTGCAAGGTTTCCATCCCGGGTTCCACACTGTGTCACCATCCTTGATATAAAAGTATCTGCCGCCATTGTCCATTGGTACATTGTTGTAGCGATAGCGGGTGATACGACGGAACTTGGCATCCTTGTAGAAGCTGTATCCGCCAGCGGTATTAGAGATGAGTGAGAAGAAATCCTCATTGCCCAGATAGTTAATCCAGGGCCAAGGTGTCTGCGGGTCTGTAATAACATACTCGCGATTGTTGTCATCAAAATGACCGTAACGTTTCTGTTGTTCCATGATTATTTGGGTTTTGAATAATAAATACTCTATCAAATTGTGAGTGCAAAGATACAAAAATATCTGATACGTGCAAGCGTAATGTCAACAAAGCGCATAAAATAATCATTATAATACCACTTTTTGATAATTTTATTTTTTTAAACCAAAAAATATTTTTAATTTTGTGGCCTGATTGGAGGAAAGACGAGACTAAATAATTATTTAAAAAATAGGTTTATTAAATTAATTACATTAAAATTACATGAAAAGAATCAGTTTGACCTTAGCCAGCCTGTTCCTATTCGTTGGACTAGCATTGGCACAAACCAAGGTGACTGGTACAGTTTTAACCTACGAGGATAACGAGCCCATCATCGGTGCTACCATCCAGGTAGTAGGCGAACAAAACGTTGGTACCATCACAGATTACGACGGTAAATTCACTCTTACAGTTCCCGAGGGTCGCAAGACTCTCCGCATTACCTATATTGGTATGGAACCACTCGACGTTGCCGTTAGTTCAAAACCCCTTCGCATCCAGCTCCGCAGCGATGTGAACACCCTCGACGAGGTAGTAGTAGTGGCCTACGGTACACAGAAGAAGACTTCGCTTACCGGTTCTATCCAGGAGGTGAAGAGTGAGGCCATCGAGTTGCGCCCTACATCATCAGTAGCATCGGCTCTGGAAGGAACCGTTACTGGTGTGCAGGTGAACAGCACTTACGGACAGCCTGGTAATGACCCTTCAATACGTATTCGTGGTATAGGAACAGTAAATGGTGACTCTAATCCTCTTTATATATTAGACGGTGTACCATTCGGTGGCAACATCAGCGACCTGAACCCTGCCGATATCGAGAGTATGTCGGTACTGAAGGATGCTGCTTCGGCCGCTCTGTATGGTAACCGCGCCTCAAACGGTGTCATCCTGATTACTACCAAGAAGGGTAAGCAGGGCAAGCTGAACCTAACGCTCGACATTAAGCAGGGTACCTACAGCCGTGGTATTAAGGAGTATAATACTCTTAATGCTCGCCAATTTATGGAGATGGAATGGCAGAATCAGCGCAACATCAATCGTATGGCAGGTGCAACCGATGATGAGGCCAAGTTAAGTGCTGCTAAGGATTTGTTTGACAACCGTCTGTACCTCAATATATTCAATAAGGATAATGAGGCTCTGTTTGATGCTAATGGTCATGTGGTAAGCGATGCTGCTATAAAAGGTACTTATGGCGAAGATCTCGATTGGTTCGACCAGACATTGCGTTCGGGCTATCGCCAAGAATACAACATTAGCGCAAATGGCGCTAGCGATAAGGCTGACTATCTGCTGTCTCTGGGTTATCTTGATGAGAACGGCTATATGAAGAGCTCCGGTTTCGACCGCCTCTCAGCCCGCGTTGCCTTGAACGTACAGCCTAAGAAGTGGGTGAAGATGGGACTGAACGTGGCTGGTACACACCAGAACAAAAAACAGTCGTATTCAGATGGCGATACATCAATTGCCAATCCATTCTATTTCAGTCGCTACATTTCTCCAATCTATCCAGTACACCTGCACGATATTAATACTGGAAACTATTTGTATGATGCCAATGGAAACTTGCAGTGGGATGGAGGTTCGTATTTAGATGAGAACGGTCAGACTATCGTGACGCGTAACCAACTGGCCAACCGCCATGTGATCTGGGAGAATCAAGCAAATATCGACAAAACTACACGTAACACTTTGAATGGTATTGTATATGCTGACATTTATCTTCCTTACAACTTCACTTTTATACTGAAAGGTAACATAAATCTACGTTCGTCTGTTAATCGTTCATTCGATAGTTCTCAGATTGGTGATGGACAGAGTAACAATGGACGTGCAGGACGTGATGAATATCAGTACAAGAACTACACCTTCCAGCAGCAGCTGCACTGGAACCACGAGTATGGTATACACTCTATCGACGCCCTGATTGGTCATGAGAACTATTACAATAATTATAATTATATGTATGGTAGAAAGACCAATGAGGTTTTTGAGGGCAAGAGTACACTGCGTAACTACACGGATATCACCGACTGGTACGACTACGAAAACAACTACCGCACAGAGTCATATCTGGCCCGTGCACGCTACGGCTACGACAACCGCTATAACTTTGAGGCAAGCTTCCGTCGCGATGGTAGTTCACGTTTCCATAAGTCAGCCCGCTGGGGTAACTTCTGGAGCGTAGGTGCCAACTGGGTTATCTCTAATGAGAAGTTTATGAAGCAGTACGACTGGGTTGATTACCTGAAGTTGCGTGCAGACTATGGTGAGGTAGGTAACGATGCTGGTTCTGGTCTGTATGGTTGGATGTCTCTCTTTTCTTCTACCAAGGAGGCTAAGGAGGGCGCATATTGGATTTCTCAACTTGCTAATTATGATTTGAAGTGGGAAACAGGTCAGTCATGGGGTATTGCCATCGATGCTCGCCTGTTCAAGAAGCTGAACTTCAGCATCGAGTACTTCGATAAACGCAACAAGGACCTGCTGTTCGACGTCAATCTGCCTCTGTCGGCAGGAGGTACAACCACAAGTTCTGCTTCGGCAGTGGTAACACAGAATATCGGAACTATCGCCAATAAGGGTCTTGAGATCTCAGCCGATATGGACGTATTCAAGAATAAGGATTGGAAAGTAAACATCGGTGCAAACATCACCCTGCTGAAGAATGAAGTTGTCAAGCTTCCCGAAGAGAATAAAGATGGTATCCTCGATGGTACAAAGAAGATTGTTGAGGGTAAGGATCGCTACCAGTGGTGGCTCTACACTTGGGAAGGCGTAAATACTGCCAATGGTATGTCTCTCTATAAGTTCAATGACGAGGAGTACTTCTTCAAGGATGCCGACGGCAACGTATATGGTGACGCCACAAACGGCTCTGAGCTGACTGGTAATAAACTCGATGGTGTAGTTGTTATCAATGGTATTCCTTATACCTACTCAACATCTTATGCAAAGAAGGAGTTCCACGGCTCTGCTATTCCTAAGGCATACGGAAGTTTCAATATCAACGTAAGTTGGAAGAATCTGTCACTGTCAACTCTCTTCACCTATTCGCTGGGTGGAAAGGTGCTCGACTATAACTATTCAGACTTGATGTCGGTAGGTACTTCACCTTCAAATCTGCACGCTGATGTATTGAATTCTTGGACGTATGACCAGAGAACTACAGAGAATACTATCGACCGTAATGGTACACCAATGGTATGTAGCTCGCCAAAGATTAATAGCGATGTTACAGCATCTCTAAATTCAACATCTTCACGTTGGCTCACCAGCGCCAGCTATCTCATCCTGAAGAACATCAACCTGAGCTACCAGCTGCCTAAGGAGTGGGTGCGCAAGGCTGACCTTGAGGGCGTAACATTGACACTGGCTTGCGAGAACCTGTTTACTAAGACAGCTCGTCAGGGTATGGTTCCACAGATGTCGTACAATGGTGCACAGTACAACTATCTGGTAACACCACGAGTATTTTCTGTAGGACTGAACGTGAGATTCTAATAGTGAAGGATTGAAAAATTGAAAAATTGAAGTTTATGAAAAAGTATTTATATATATTGAGTGTTGCTGCACTGGGACTTACCTCTTGCAGCAGCGATTATCTTGATACTACTCCACAGAATGCAGAAGATACATCGGTGATGATAGAGAGTGCCGAAAATGCTGAGCTGGTAATCAATGGCATGTGCAAGGCCATGAGCACCCAGTATTGCGGTAGTCAGGGATGGAATGGCGAAGGTAGTATCAAAACATGGTACGGCAACTATCCTGGAGCAGACTTTCAGAAGTGTAATTATGCTGGATATGTAGATATTTTCAATCAAACATACCACTTGATGAAGTCGTCTATCTACGATTACTTTGCATGGTATTATTACTATAAGCAAATCAGTAACGCTAACAGCATTATCTGCAACATAGACAATGCAAGCGGTACCGAGGAAGATAAAGCTTTTGTAAAGGCTCAGGCTCTTACATTCCGTGCTTACGCCTTCTTCATGTTGTCGCAGATTTACTGCCACCGTTGGAGTGACGAAGAGGGCAACACTGATGGTATTGTCCTGCGTGTAGACCAAAGCACCGGAGATCAGGGACTTGCAACACTTGCTGATACATATAAGCAGATTTATGCAGACCTTGATGAGGCTGTGGCTTTGTATCAGAAGAGTGGCAAAGATCGTGGTTATAACAAGTTGGTAGATGTTCCAGAGTTTTATAAGCCCAATTTGGATGTAGCTTATGCAATATATGCACGCGTAGCAGCCACCCGTCAGGACTGGCAGAATGCAGCTAAGTATGCTGCGTTGGCTAAGGCTAACTATACGCTTATGAGTAACAAAGAGTATAAGAGTGGATTCAATACCTGTAACGATGAGTGGATTTGGGGCGTTTACGAGGGTGCTGAGCAGACAATCTATTTCTATGCATTCTTTGCATATCAGGGATCAAATGCTGATACTAATGCCTATCGTAACTATCCAAACGCTATCAGTAAGCAGCTCATTGACCAGATTCCTGAAAGCGACATTCGTCGTTGGCTGTATCTGGTGCCAAGTGATGAGGAACTGGCCGAGTGTAATGCTGCCGGACGCGCTTCTACAGTTAAGAAGGATGGCAAGACGGTCAATGCACAACTCTATACTCGTGCCCGTAACGAGTATGGCGATCGTATGGCAGCGAAGTCATTGGTGTATGCATATATGCAGTTTAAGTTGATGTGCCAGTATGCTAATGGTGGCTCGTTCCCATTGTTCCGTGCGGCCGAGATGTATTATATCGAGGCTGAGGCCGATTGCCATCTGGGCAAGTATGCCGAGGCTCAGCAGCTGCTCTTCGATGCCAACAAGGAGCGCGACCCAGAGCTGCAGAAGAGCACCAAGACCGGCGACGACCTGCTGGCTGAAATCAAACTCTATCGCCGCTTCGACCTTTGGGGCGAGGGTTACGACTGGTTCGACAACAAGCGCTGGGGCGACACCATCGTGCGCAAGACTTGGGAAGACGGTGGTAGCTTCCTGAAGGCTTATGTAACCACTATTGGTCCTAACGACGGCAACCAGTGGACATGGGTGATACCAGAGCGTGAGACTCAGTACAACGGCGCCTTCAAGAATAACACAACCGCATCTGCCGAGGAGTAATCCTTCAGGTGAAAAATAGTAACAGAATAGCTGGCTCTTTCTTGAGCTAGCTATTTTTTTAGCATATTAATTAATTATTTATTGATTTTTCTTTGGTAGTTTCAAAATATCTTAGTAATTTTGCAGCCCATTTCGTGAGGAATGGTAAATTTATTTTGGGAAAAGTAGAAGAATTTAGTTTGTTTAAGTATTTAAGTAATTACTAATATATTATTAATTTTTTAAGTTTTCAATGAAAAAACTCAGTATGATGTTGGCTGGGCTATTCCTTAGTGTTGGAATATCGCTGGCACAAACAAAGGTTACTGGTACCGTGGTTAGTTATGAGGATAACGAGCCAATTATCGGAGCTACAATCCAGGTAGTTGGAAATGCAGGCATTGGTACCATTACCGATTATGATGGAAACTTCACCCTCGACGTTCCTGAGGGCATGAAGACTCTACGTATCACCTATGTGGGAATGGAACCACTGGAGGTGGCAGTAAGCACAAAAACTCTAAAGATTCAGTTGCGTAGCGATGTACACACCCTCGATGAGGTGGTGGTTGTGGCTTATGGTACACAGAAGAAGACTTCGCTCACCGGTTCCATTCAGGAGGTGAAGAGCGAGGCCATCGAGTTGCGCCCTACATCTTCGGTTGCTTCGGCTCTGGAAGGAACAGTTACAGGTGTACGTGTAAACAGTAGCGTAGGTGCTCCTGGTCAGGATCCCTCTATCCGCATCCGCGGTGTGGGAACTGTGAATGGTAATACTAACCCACTGTACATACTCGATGGTGTGCCATATAGCGGCAACATCAGCGACCTGAACCCTCAGGACATCGAGAGCATGTCGGTACTTAAGGATGCTGCTTCGGCTGCTCTGTATGGTAACCGCGCCAGCAACGGTGTAATACTGATTACAACCAAGAAGGGAAAGCAGGGCAAACTGAACGTGAACCTGGACATAAAGCAGGGTACATACAGCCGCGGTATAGCTGAGTATGACCGTCTGGGAGCTCGCGAGTGGATGGAGGCCCAGTGGCTGAACATGAAGAACAATCAGATGACTGCTGGTGCTACAGCTGCCGAGGCTGGTGCATACGCATCGGAGCATCTGATAGAGGACCGCGTGCAACTGAACATATTCAACAAGGCCGACAACGCTCTGTTTGATACCAACGGCAAGATGGTGAGCGATGCACAGATGCTGGGTACTTACGGCGAGGATCTGGACTGGTACGACCAGACCATACGTAGCGGTTATCGTCAGGAGTACAACTTCAACGCCAACGGCGCCAGCGAGAAGAGCGACTATCTGATTTCGCTGGGATATCTGGACGAGCAGGGCTATCTGAAGACTTCGGGATTCAACCGTCTGTCGGCACGCCTGTCTACCAATATCAATCCTACCCCCTGGCTCAAGGCTGGTCTTAATATCAATGCCACTCATCAGAACTTCGACTCGAGCTATGGCACTGGTAACACCAACAACAACCCATTTAACTACTGCCGCAAGATTTCGCCTGTTTACCCCGTGCACACTCACGATGTGAACACTGGTGAATATCTGCTGGACAAGTATGGCTATCGCCAGTACGACAGCGGTTCGTATACCGACGCTAACGGACAGGTAATAGTTACCCGTAACCAGTATGCTGACCGCCACGTGATCTGGGAGAACGAGCTGAACCAGGACAAGACTATACGCAACACTGTGAACGGTATAGCTTACATGAACATCATGCTGCCATACAACTTCACATTCACACTGAAAGGTAACCTGAACCTGCGCAACAACGAGGAGAGCATCTACGAGAGCTCGGTAATCGGTGACGGTAAGGGTAACAATGGTCGCGGACGTCGTCGCGACTACCGATACAAGAACTACGCTTTCCAGCAGCAGCTGCACTGGAACCATGAGTATGGTGTACACTCGATCGACGCCCTGCTGGCTCACGAGAACTACGACTATACCGTGAACGAGCTCTACGTGACTAAGAACATCGAGATAGAGCCAGGACTTAACAACCTGATAAACTTTGCTGAGCCTGTGACATCGCAGGACTACAGCGAAACTTATCATACTGAGTCATATCTGGGCCGCGTACGCTATGGCTACGACAGCCGATACAACATAGAATTCTCATTCCGTCGTGACGGTTCATCACGTTTCTCGAAGAGTGCCCGCTGGGGTAACTTCTGGAGTACTGGTGCCAGCTGGGTGATCAGCAACGAGAAGTGGATGAAGGAGTACAACTGGGTGAACTTCCTGAAACTGCGCGCCGACTATGGTGAGGTGGGTAACGACTCGGGTTCGGGTCTGTATGGCTACATGGCCCTGTATAACCCTACCATCAACGACCGCAAGGGTGCATTCTACAACGCACAGCTGCCCAACGAGGACCTGAAGTGGGAGACCGGACAGTCATGGGGCGTAGCACTCGAGGGACGCCTGTTTAACAAGCTGAACTTCAACATCGAGTACTTTGACAAGCGCAACAAGGACCTGATTTTCGACGTGTACAATCCACTGTCGGCCGGTGCTACAAGCACTACCGTGGCCGAGAGCGTAATCACAAAGAACCTGGGTACAATATCTAACCACGGTATTGAGATTTCGGCTGATATGGACGTGCTGAAGACCAAGGACTGGAAGGTGAACGTGGGTGCCAGCTTCACCATGGAGCGCAACAAGATTACGAAACTGCCTGAGCAGAACAAGGGTGGTATCATAGACGGTACCAAGAAGATTGTTGAGGGCATGGACCGCTATCAGTTCTACACCTACACATGGGAGGGTATCAACACCAAGAACGGTTTCTCGCTGTATAAGTTTAACGATGATGAATACTACTTCACCATGGACGGTACTACCTATGGTAACACCGCCGGTAAGCAGATTAAGGGTAGCGAGCTGAATGCCGTAGTGGTAATCGACGGTACACCTTATACATATATGACAACCTATGGTAAGCGCGAGTTCCAGGGTTCGGCTCTACCTTCGTGCTTCGGTAGCTTCAACTTCAGTGTGAGCTACAAGGACTTCACTCTGTTTACTCTGTTCACCTATCAGCTGGGTGGCAAGATTATGGATAGCAACTATCAGACACTGATGTCATCGACCGGCACACCAACATCGTTGCACAAGGACGTGCTGAATGGCTGGACCAGCGATCAGGCTACCGACTATGATGCCATCGACCGCAATGGTGTGCCAATGCTGAGCGACGTGCCTACTATCGTAACTGGTATGGAGGCCGATCTGAACACCACTTCATCACGTTGGCTGACAAGCGCCAGCTATCTGATACTGAAGAACGTAAACCTGTCGTACAGATTGCCTAAGGACCTGGTGCGCAAGGCTGGACTGGAGAACGTGATGCTGACACTGACCTGCGAGAACTTGTACACACTGACGGCTCGCAAGGGTATGAGTCCACAGATGTCGTTCAACGGTACTCAGTCGGCTTCGCTGGTAACACCACGCGTGTTCTCGGCTGGAGTGAATATTAAGTTCTAAGAGCGAATAGTGAAATATTGAAGAATTGAAAAATTGAAGTTTTATGAAAAAGTATTTATATATATTGAGCATCGCTGCATTGGGACTTAGCTCATGTTCGAGCGATTATCTAGACACCAAGCCAGAGGCTCAGATGGACAAGGCTGTTGTGATGAGCACCACAGAGAAGGCCGAAATGGCCATCAATGGACTGTGTAAGGCCATGTCGTCGCAGTATATGGGCACACAGGGATTCAACGGCGAGGGTACCATACTGAACTGGTATGGCACATTTACAGGTAACGATGCCCAGAAGTGCAATCAGACCGGTTGGGCTGGTGTGTGGAATTCTACATACCACCTGCGCCCCACGGTTACATATACTGTATATCCTTGGTTCTACTATTATAAGTTAGTGAGCAATGCCAATGCTGTGATCTGCAACATAGACCAGGCTGAGGGCACTGAGGCCGACAAGGCATTCCTGAAGGCTCAGGCACTGACATTCCGTGCATATTCGTTCTTCCGCCTGGCACAGCTCTATACCTATCGCTGGTGCGACCACGAGGGCGACACCGAGGGTATAATACTGCGTACCGACGAGAGTCTGGGCGACCAGGCACTGGCCACACAGGCTGAGACCTACGCACAGATATACAAGGACCTGGACGAGGCTATCAGTCTGTATCAGAAGAGTGGTCGCGATCGCGACAGATTCTATCAGCCAGGACTGGATGTGGCATACGCTATCTACGCCAAGGCTGCGCTGACACGCGAGGACTGGCAGACGGCTGCCAACTATGCCGCTCTGGCTCGCAAGGGTCACGCACAGATGACGATTGACGAGTATATCAACGGTGGTTTCCACACAGAGAACGACGAGTGGATATGGGGTGTGTTTGATGAGGAGATTCAGACCATCAGTTTCTACAGCTTCTTTGCTTATATCGGCTGTAACTCTAGTGCCGGCAACTGCCGCAACTATCCTGTAGCCATCAGCAAGGAGCTCATCGATCAGATACCAGAGACCGACCGTCGCCGCTACCTGTATCTGGTTCCTACCGACGAGGAGTATGCCGAGTGTAATGCCGCTGGTCGCAGCACCAAGAGCCTGTACAAGCGTGCACGCATGGACTATCCTGACTGTCTGTACGAGACATCGCTGGTGTATGCCTATATGCAGTTTAAGTTTATGGTTGCATTCTATCCCGGTGGTGGTTCGTTCCCACTAATCCGCTATGCCGAGATGCTGTATACCGAGGCCGAGGCTGATATGCACCTGGGTAAGGAGGATGAGGCTAAGGACTTGCTGTTTGAGGCTGTGGCACAGTACGACGATGCCTACACCAAGAGCGAGAAGACTGGCGATGAGCTGATGGACGAAATCAAACTGTATCGCCGATTCGACCTGTGGGGCGAGGGTAACGACTGGTTCGACTATAAGCGTTGGAATCAGCCCATCGTACGTAAGACAAGGGCTCAGGGTGGTAGCTTCAAGACGGAGTTTGCTGTAACCATCAATCCTGAGGACGGCAACGCATGGACTTGGGTTATCCCTCAGAAGGAGACTGACTACAACCAGCTTGTTGACTAATGGCGCAAGCTACGGTATAAGCGGTGGTCCATGCGGCCTGGAAATTGAATCCGCCTGTGACACCATCGATATCGAGAACCTCTCCAGCGAAAAAGACGCTGGGGAGGTTTTTGCTTTCAAGAGTGTTAGGATTTACTGCTGCAAGGTCGATGCCTCCACAGGTAACAAACTCGTCCTTGAATGCTGAGCGACCTGCTATCTGATACTGGTCGTTGCACAGGGCATTGGTAAGACGATTGAGCTCCTTCTGATTGAGATTCTGCCAACGGTTTTGTGCACGCTCGCCAAGGGTCTTGGCCACGAGGTAATCCCAGAGGCGTGAAGGCAATCCGAAGGGACGGATAGTGGCTATCTGCTTTTGTGGATGCTGGGCTATGATAGAGCGCAACTCCTGCTGGATATCGGGCTCTTTGAGCGATGTCCAGTTGACGGAGAGTGGCATCTGGTAGTTGTGCTCGTGCAGATCGCGCGCGGCATAGCTACTGAGCTTGAGTATAGCTGGTCCGCTCATGCCCCAGTGGGTGATGAGCAACGGACCGCTACTGCGGAACTTGGTGCCAGGGATAGATGCTATGGCATCTTCGACCACCGTACCCATCAGGGCGCGTAGTGCTTCATCGGCAATGGAGAAAGTGAATAGAGAGGGGACGCCATCGATAATGGGAACACCAGTCATCGATGCTGTGCCGCCACCACTTGTGATCACCTTATAATCGTAATCATTGAGTTCATCGAGACTCTCGATTTTATGCTGGGTGAGAATCTCGATATTCTTGAGACGGGCCTCGGCAAGGAACAGATTGATGATGGTGTGCGAATCCTGCGACATGGGGAACACGCAGTTGTCGTCCTGGGTTACCAAACGCACACCACGACTCTCGAACCACTGGTAGGCATCGCGATAGTCGAAGGTTTTGAACAACCGCTTAAGCAGTCGGTGACCACGAGGGTATACCTGCGACAGGTCGCTCACTGCATCAAACGAGTTGGTGCAGTTGCAGCGTCCACCGCCTGATACCTCGACCTTGGCCAGAACCTTCTTAGATTTCTCAAAGATGGTAACGTCCATCTGTGGGCACATCTCCTTAAGGTTGATGGCCAGGAAGAACCCGGCAGCACCTCCGCCTACTATCGCTGTCCTCATTTCTCAATCAGTATGCGTGCATCTACGGCCACTACGTCGTTTTCGTCGGCCAACAGTGGGTTGATGTCCATCTCCTTGATCTCTGTGGCAAAACGGAGCAGGGTAGACAAGCGCACGATGATCTCGGCAAACTTCTGTTCGTTGATGCCCTTCTGTCCGCGAGTACCTTTCAGTATCTTGTAACCACGCAACGAGTGAATCATAGAATAGGCCTCGTCGTAACTGAGTGGTGCAAGTCCGCTGGAAACATCCTTAAGCACCTCGACGAAGATACCACCAAGTCCGCAGAGTATGACGTGACCAAAGCGAGTCTCGTATTTTGCACCGATAAAGAGTTCTGTACCCTTCATCATCTTCTGCACCATCACGCCTGTGGCATCCTGAATCTGCATCATACGGTCGAACTCGAGTGCCAGGTGCTCAGGGGTGCGGATGTTGAGTGTTACACCACCCACATCGCTCTTGTGGAGAGGTCCTACCACCTTGGCTACAACTGGGAATCCCACTTGCTGGGCAAAGGCTGTAAGCTCCTCCTTGGATGTGCTTACCATCTCGGGAACCAATGGGATACCTGCGCACTGCAGTATCTCGCGAACCACCTGTGGCGATACGTAGCCGTTCTCGTAAACACCACTGATGATTTTGTGGAGTCTTGGCAGATCGATGCCGTAGAGCTGTATCTCGGGTGGTGCAGGTTTGGGGGTGCGCATAATCTGAGAGAGTGCTGTGGCAAGCGTCACCTCATCGCTGAAGTTTACGTGTCCACGCTTAAGGAATTCGGCCACCTCAGGACCTGCGGTATGCAGACTGGGCAGCACTGGGAAGATAGGTTTCTTGCATTCGCGGATCTTCTTGTCCAGCACATCGTAGGCCTCGTAGAGTTGGGTGAGACCAGGAGTGCCGTAGATCACGGCGATGGCATCGATATTATCAAACTTGTTTTCGCAATAGTCGATCACTGTGCCCAGTTGTTCGGCAGTACCTGTGGCAAGAAAATCGATAGGATTGGCTACTGATGAACCAGGGAAGAGCTTTGACTTAAGTTCGTCAGCATCAGGACCTTCAATCTTTGGTACGTTGAGACCACCCTTCGACAGGGCATCGGTAAGCATCACGCCAGGTCCGCCAGCATGGGTAACGATGGCGAAGTTCTTGCCCTTAAGTTCGGGCAGTGTGAAAATGCAACCCACGGTGGTGAGTTCCTCGCGCGAGAAACAGCGAACGATACCAGCCTTGCGGAACAGAGCTTCGACAGCAGAGTCGCTGGATGCTATTGCACCAGTATGCGATGATGCGGCACGGCTACCACTCTCGCTGGAACCAGCCTTGATGGCTGCTATGCGACAACCTTTACGGATAAGGTTGCTGGCATGGTACAGGAGTTTATCGGGGTTGGATATATTCTCGATATAGAGCAGTTTAACCTTCGAATCGGTCTCGGGATTGAAGTGATCGTCCATATACTGCAACACGTCCTCGATACCAATCTGTTTGCCATTACCAATGCTCCACACACTGTTGAACTGCAGACCCTTGATGACAGCACTCTCGAGAATGAACACTGCTGTGGCACCAGAACCCGAAACGAAATCCACACCCTGAGGGTTGAGATTAGGTATGGGCAGAGTAAACACACTATGGTGATTGCGGGTGAGCAATCCGATGCAGTTAGGGCCTATGAGCGCAGCCCCGAACTTCTTGCACGTATCCAGTATGCGCTGTTCGAGCAGGGCACCAGCCTGAGTCTCCTCGCCGAATCCGGCAGAGATGATGACAAAGGCACGCACACCCTTCTCGGCACACAGATAGTCTACATAGTCGGGACAGAACTTGGCCGCAACAACCAGCACGGCAAGATCGGTCTCGGGTATGTCCTTCACGTCGTGATAGGCTTTGATTCCCTGCACTTCGTCCTCCTTGGGGTTAACGATGTGCAGAGGACCATCGAAACCACCACTGATAATATTACGCACGATAGACCCACCGGGCTTATGCACGTTGTTAGAGCCGCCAATAACGACGATGCTCTTAGGATTTAATAGCTGTTGGTTAATCATGGTGCAAAGATAGTGTAAAGCTAACGAAATACAAAATAAAAAACGTTATTTTTCTTTGTATTTGAAAAAAATATCGCTACCTTTGCATAGTTAAACCAATATAAATGGGCTTTATGAAGAAAATTCTAGTTATAACTATAGCTTTGATCATGCCTATGTTCATATTCGGACAATCATATTCGGCACTCTGGAAGAAGGTGGCAGATGCTGAGCAGAAGGACCTGCCCAAGACCCAGTATGAGGTGTTACAGCAGATAGTGACCAAGGCAGCAAAGGAGAAGCAGTATGGACAACTGCTTAAGGCTGAGCTTATGGGGGCACAGACCATGGCAGTCATCGCTCCCGACTCGCTGAAGCCCGAGATAACACGTATCGAGAATCGCTATAAAGCAGCTGCCGACGAGGTGCTGAGAATGGTATATCAGACAGTACTATGGCAGATATCTGACGAGAACTATAGTCTGGCACTGGGATATAAGAAACCACAGTTTACTCCCGAGATTTGTAAGCTGCTAGCCAAGGCAAAGGACAAGAGTTTTGAGCCGTTTGTGATATTGGGCACTGATGCATCGGTGTTTGGCAACGACATGCTGAGCGTGATAGGTGCAGAACTGGGCGAGTACAAGCTGATGCGCGAGTATTATAATAATGCGGGCAATCAGAAGGCTGTGAGTGCCCTGGATGCAAAACTGGCTGTGGAAAAGTACCACACCCTGTCGTATGCCACACCTGCGGCTGAAAAAATTGCCTATATCGATGACGCAATAGCAAAGTGGGGCAGGTGGCCCATCATCAACGACCTGCGCAATGAGAAGGCACAACTTACCAATCCGCAGATGCGCCTATCGTATGACCTACAGGTGGCTCGCCCCATGCAGGCACAGAAGGTGGAGCTTAAGGAATTGCGCAATCTGTCGCAACTCACCATGACGGTATACCCCGTGCGTTGCGAGGGTGACTTTGAATATACACCACGAAGCGAGAAGGGATGGGCAAAGATTAAACTACTGCTTGGACAGCCTGTAATCAACAAGACGATAAAGTTTGACGCCCGTCCTGATTACGAGGAGTTTGACGATTCACTGATGCTTGACGGACTGCCTGTGGGCATGTATATGGTGGAGTTTAAGAGCAATCCGTCGACTGAGATTGTACGCACGATGTATCATGTGACTGACGTGTACACCATCGCCGAGACTCAGCCAAATGGTCGAATACGCTATGTGGTGGTGAATGCTACAACAGGTCAGCCCATAGCTGGGGCACGCGTAAAGATAAAGGAGCGCAGAACCTATCGCGACGAGAAGACATACATAGGCGAGACCAACGATAAGGGCGAGTATAGCTTCCCGACAGAAGACGTGACACGCACCCGCACTGTGTTTGCCTATACTAAAGATGACAAGGCCAGTGTAGTGCTGCAAGGCACTAATCGCTATGACTACTACGAGGCTGACGGTGTGCGCAAGCAGACTGCAATATTCACTGACCGCAGCATCTATCGCCCAGGTCAGACTCTGCATGCATCGGCCTTGGCTTATCAGGTGGTGCATGGCACAGAACAGACAGTATGTGTTAAGCAGGATATGACGTTTACACTGCGCGATGCCAACTATAAGGTGGTGGCTGAGAAGAAGGCTGAGACTGATGAGTTTGGTGTGGCTGCAGTAGACTTTACTCTGCCATCAAGCGGACTGACGGGTATGTTCACCATCCAGGTAAACAACAACTCAATGCGTGTTCGTGTAGAGGAGTACAAACGTCCGACATTCTATGTGGACTTTGCTGAATACAAGGAAGCCTATAAGGCTGGCGACACAATAGACGTGAAGGGTACTGCACTGAGTTATGCAGGTGTGCCTGTTCAGGATGCCAAGGTGAGCTACAAGGTGATGCGTCGCACTGCCTTCTGGTGGTGGTCATACAGTCGTTATTACGATCAGGGTGCCTTTGGCTACAGCAATAATGGCGAAGAGATATTTGCTGGCGAGGCAACCACTGATGCTGACGGAAACTTTACAGTAAAGATGCCACTGACGATGCCTGAGACAGAGCATGCGATGTTTTACAACTTTGTGGTAATGGCCGATGTTACAGATGTGGCAGGCGAGACACACAGCGGTCAGCTGTCATTGCCTCTGGGCAACCGCCCGACAGCACTGAGCATCGATGTAGCAGATAAGGTATTGGTAGAGGACAATCCCACTGCTACATTCCATCTGCGCAATGCTGCAGGAAAGGATATCGATGCTGAGATACGCTATCGCATAGATGGTGGCGAGTGGATCAGCGCCAAGACAAATAAGCAGATAGCACTGGCTAAGTTGGCTTCGGGCAAACATAGTGTAGAGGCTAAGTATGAGGACCAGACTGTAGAAAAGACAGTTGTAATCTTCTCGCTCGATGATGAGAAACCTGCTACTGATACTGACGATTGGTTCTATCAGTCGGCTAGTCAGTTTGCTAATGATGGCACACCTGTTACAATTCAGGTGGGTTCATCGGATAAGGATGTACATATAGTATACAGCATCTTCTCGGGCAAGAAGTTGGTAGAGCAGGGTAGTGTGGATCGTAATAATCAGTTGATTAATCGTAAGTTTACATACAAGGAAGAGTACGAAAACGGACTGCTGCTTACTTATGCGTGGGTTAAGAACGGCAAGTGCTATACCCACACAGCACAGATTCAGCGCCCAATGCCTGACAAGAAACTCACCCTAGAGTGGGCCACATTCCGCGATAGACTGACACCAGGACAGAAGGAAGAGTGGACACTGACCATAAAGGATGCTGAGGGCAAACCCGTAGATGCTAACCTGATGGCGACACTCTACGATCAGAGTCTCGACCAGATAGCTAAGCACCAGTGGTCGTTCAGCCCATATCTGTGGGTTCCACTGCCAAATACCAGTTGGAAGTATCAACTCACCCGCAACTTCTATGAGAGTTGCTCTGCTTCGTGGAAGATGCTTGATGAAAGCGAGATAAACTTCAGTCGTTTGGATCGTGATGTCTATCCTGGTGGCTATCGCGTGTACAGCATTCGCGGTTCGAGAATGAAACTAGGACGTGCAATGGGTGTTGAGGACGGAATGGTGATGCTGGAATCTGCTCCTGCTTTGGCTGCTAACGAGATGAAGGTGTTCGATGTGGCGGAAGATGTTGTGTATAAGTCAAAGGAAATGGTGAACGAGGCTGTCGAGACTTCGACTGCTGGTAGTGCTGATGCCGATGAGAGTCAGGCAGAAGATGTTCAGATGCGTGAGAACTTGAACGAAACAGCATTCTTCTATCCACAACTTACAACGGATATGAACGGTCGTGTGGCCATCAAGTTTACTCTGCCAGAGAGTCTTACCACCTGGCAGATGCTTGGCTTCGCACACACGCGCGAACTATATTATGGTAACATCCAGGCTGAGACTGTGGCCAAGAAGGATGTGATGATACAGCCCAATATGCCTCGCTTTATTCGCGAAGGCGATAAGGCTACCATCTCTGGAAGAATATTTAATACAGGCGAGAAGAACTTGCAAGGCAAGGCAACCCTGAAGCTGATAAATGCCGAGACAAACGCAGTGGTCTACGAGAAGACTCAGCAGGTATCGCTAAAGGCAGGCGAGACAACATCTGTGACATTCGATGTAAACACCACTGGCTACGAGCCAACAATGCTTATCTGCAAGATGAGCGTAAGCGGAAAGGGATTCAGCGATGGCGAACAGCACTATCTGCCAGTACTGCCTGCAAGCGAGCGTGTAACTATTGCCCTGCCTATCACCCAGCATAAGCCTGGCACAGAGAATATCGACCTGTCGAAGCTGGTTCCTGCAGATGCCAAGAATGCCAAACTCACACTCGAGTATACAAATAATCCTGTATGGCTGATGGTTCAGGCTCTGCCTTCAGTTGGTTCGACAAATGATGACAATGCCATCTCGCTGGCAGCATCGTACTATGCCAATGGCATCGGCAAATACATAATCGACCAGAACCCACAGATCAAGCCCGTATTCGAGCAGTGGATGCTGGAAGATAAGACCTCTAAAATCTCATCTCTAAATTCTCAATTAGAAAAGAACGAAGATCTGAAAAATCTCGTTCTGAGCGAGACTCCTTGGGTGATGGATGCTGACAATGAGACAGAACAGAAGCATCGCATGGCTGACTTCTTCGACGAGAACCTGATGAATAATCGTTTGGATAAATGCATAGAGAAATTGCAGAAACTACAGAATGGCGAGGGTGCTTGGACATGGTATCCAGGTATGCCAGGCTCGTTCTATATGACTGTGGCTGTAAGCGAGATGCTGGTCCGCCTGAATGCTCTCACTGAGAAACAGAATGCTACCAGTGGTATGCTTAACAATGCCTTCAGCTTTATGGGCAACGAGATAGTTGAACTGGTGAAGGAACTGAAGAAGGCCGAGAAGAAGGGCGAGACAGTAAGTTTCCCAAGTTATAAGGCCCTGCAATGGCTATATCTGGTAGCCCTAGATGGTCGCGCACTTCCTACTGATGTGATGCAGGCCAACAGCTATCTGCTGGAGCTGCTTAAGAAGGACATCAAGCGTCAGAGCATCTACGACAAGGCCCTCTCGGCAGTTATCTTCTCGAAGACTGATGCCCAGCGTGCCCAGGAGTATGCCCAGTCGCTGAAGGAGTACACCGTGTTCCGCGAGGATATGGGACGCTATTACGATACCCCACGTGCTGGTTACTCTTGGTTCGACTACAAGATACCAACCCAGAGTATCGCCATCGAGGCTCTGCAGATGATTACTCCTGATGACTTCCAGACCATCGACGAGATGCAGCGCTGGTTGCTACAGCAGAAGCGTACCCAGGCATGGGATACACCTATCAACAGTGTGAATGCCGTATATGCATTCCTGAAAGGACAGGAGTTCCGACTGGTACAGAACCAGAAGATGCCAACTATCAACCTGGATGTTAAGACCGTAGCCGTACCAAAGGCAAGTGCCGCTATCGGATACGTTAAGACCGTACTGCCAAAGGGCAAGCGTCTCACCATCCGCAAGACCAGCGATGGTACATCGTGGGGTGCTGTCTATGCCCAGTTCTTCCAGAAGACAAAGAACATCGCTGATAATGGTAGTGGTCTGACTATCAAGCGCGAGATACTGAATAAGGATCTCAAGGTTGGCGATCGCGTAAGAGTTCGTATCACCATCACTGCCGACCGTGACTATGACTTTGTGCAGGTGGTAGACAAGCGTGCTGCATGTATGGAACCAATCAAGCAGCTTAGCGGCTATCATCATGGTGGCTATATCACTCCGCGCGATAATACCACATGCTACTTCTACGATATGCTATCGAAGGGTACCCATGTGATAGAGACCGAATACTACATCGATCGTGCAGGAACCTACGAGACAGGTACAGCAACCGTAGAGTGTGCTTACTCGCCAGAGTTCAGAGCGGTCACAAAGTCGGAGACTTTGGACATTAAACATTAATAAATTAAAGATTAAACATTATATTGATGAAGAAAATTACAGTTATACTATTCTCATTCCTATTTACATTTACCTCTGTCCAGGAGGCTTGCGCCCAGCGCTTGACAGTAAAAACTACCACAGTAGATGTGGGTGGCACAGGTTACGAACAGCCCGTGACTGCCACATTCGAACTTCGTAATAAGGGATTCAGAAGACTGATTATCGAGAGCGTAAAGCCCGATTGCGGATGTACCAAGGTGGAGTATCCCAAGGAAGTAGGCGTGGGCGATAAGTTTACTATCAAGATGACCTACGACGCACGACAGTTGGGACACTTCCAGAAGATGTGTCAGGTAAAGAGCAATGGCACCAAGAAACCATTCTACCTCACTATGACTGGTGTGGTTAAGACAGATCTGCGCGACTATTCGGGCGATTATCCTGTAGCTATGGGCGACCTGCTGCTTGATGCCGATGATATAGAGTTTGACGATGTGAACAAGGGTGATGTACCCGTTAAGGAGATACATATATTTAATAATAGTAAGAAGGCTATGCGACCAAACCTGATGCACCTGCCTCCGTATCTCTCGGCTATCGTAAGTCCCGACCATCTGTTGCCTTATCGCTCAGCCACTATAACAGTTAAGCTGCTCTCAGACAAGCTTCGCGACTACGGACTTACCAAGACCACAATCTATATGGCCCAGAACCCTGGCGACAAGGTTAGTCAGGACAATGCCATCGATGTGGCTACGGTATTGTTGCCAGATATGAAGAAGTTTGAGAAGGAGAACAAGGGCGTGGCTCCTAAGTTGGAAATGTCGGAAACTGATGCTGACTTTACCGACTTTGGTGGTAAGGCTAAGAAATCGGCCACCGTGACACTAACCAACAATGGTCAGTCAGTGCTTAAGATATCGTCGCTACAACTCTTCACCTCAGGACTGAAGGTAACCCTGAGCAAGAGAGAGATAGCCCCAGGACAGAGTGCCAACCTGAAGATTACAGGTATAGCTGCAGATTTGCAGAAACTACGCACTCGTCCACGTATCCTGATGATTACCAACGACCCCGACCACGCTAAGGTTGTTGTCAACATCAAGTTGAAATAAAGTTCAATCTTCAATGTTCAATGAATTATGGATCATCCCGAGAATAGCTCAGAATATGCAGGCTTGCAGGTGAACAGTGGGGTAGAGCAACCCTCTATCGTCAACCCCTACCTTAAGCGCAATCGCTTCCGTCGTCGCGAACTGTCTGTTGGCGAGATGGTTGAGGGTATCTTAAAGGGCGATGTCACTATCCTGTCGCAGGCGGTTACGCTTATCGAGAGTGTTAACCCCGACCATCAGGCACGTGCTCAGGAGGTCATCAACAAGTGCCTGCCCTATAGTGGCAACTCCATACGTATAGGTATAAGCGGAGTGCCAGGTGCGGGCAAGAGTACTTCTATCGATGAGTTTGGTATGCATGTGCTGAAGGAGAAAGGGGGCAAACTGGCAGTATTGGCAATCGACCCAAGTAGCGAGCGCACCAAGGGATCAATCCTTGGCGATAAGACACGCATGGAGAAGCTGGCCCTGCATCCATCGTCGTTCATACGTCCTAGTCCATCAGCAGGTTCGCTTGGTGGTGTGGCCCGCAAGACTCGCGAGACCATCATACTATGCGAAGCCGCAGGATTCGATAAGATATTTGTTGAGACAGTAGGTGTCGGTCAGAGCGAGACGGCTTGTCACTCTATGGTTGACTTCTTCCTGCTTATCCAGGTGGCTGGCACAGGTGATGAACTTCAGGGCATAAAGCGTGGTATCATGGAGATTAGCGATGGCATAGTTATCAACAAATGCGATGGTGACAATGTGGACCGTTGCCAGATGGCTGCCACTAATTTTCGTAATGCACTGCACTTCTTCCCCATGTCTGAGAGCGGCTGGAGTCCCAAGGTGCTGTGCTATAGCGGATTCTACGGCACAGGAGTAAAAGAGATTTTCGATATGATATACGAGTACATCGACTTTGTAAAGGCTAATGGCTATTTCGACTATCGTCGCAACGAGCAGAGCAAGTACTGGATGTACGAGAGTATCAACGAGCATCTGCGCCTGAACTTCTACAACAATCCCGCTATCCGTGCCCAACTAAGTGATGCAGAACAGTCAGTACTTGCAGGTAAGAAGACAAGTTTTGTAGCTGCCCAGGACCTGCTGGATGAATACTTTGCCCAACTTAAAAAATAATGTTTAATGATTATTGAGATCGACGACGGCAGTGGATTCTGTTTTGGAGTGACCACTGCCATTAAGAAAGCTGAAGAAGAACTCGCTAAAGGCGAGAAACTATATTGCCTTGGTGATATTGTACACAATGGTATGGAGTGCGATCGTCTGCGTGATATGGGACTCATCACCATCAATCACGACGAGATGCGCCAACTGCACAATGCCAAGGTGCTGCTTCGTGCCCATGGTGAGCCACCTGAGACTTACGAGTTGGCCCGAAAGAACAACATCGAGATTATCGATGCTACCTGTCCTGTGGTGTTGAAGCTCCAGAAGCGTATCAAGGAACAGTACGACGAAAACAACGATCGACAGATAGTGATTTTCGGTAAGAAAGGTCATGCCGAAGTATTGGGATTGGTTGGTCAGACTCAGTCAAAGGCTATCGTCATCGAGAGTAGCGACGAAGTCACAAAACTTGATTTCTCGCGCGACATCTATCTGTACTCGCAGACCACTAAGTCGCTCGATGAGTTTAATAGCATCATCGAATATATCAAGGCCCACATCTCGCCCGATGCTACCTTCAAGAGTTTCGATACCATATGTCGTTCGGTTGCCAACCGTATGCCAAATATTTCGACGTTTGCTACCAAGCACGACCTTATCCTCTTTGTGTGTGGCCGTAAGAGTTCTAACGGCAAGGTGCTCTATAACGAGTGTCTGCGTGTAAACCCCAACAGCCATCTTGTTGAGGATCCTAACGAGATTGACCCATCGTGGCTAGAGGGCATCAGGAGTGTAGGTATTTGTGGAGCCACCAGTACACCTCGTTGGCTGATGGAACAGTGTAGCGAGGCAATCCAGAAGATGAAGAAATGATACAGATAAAGGTTTCTGACGAGATATCCAGCGTATGTCCCACATTTGTGGGTGCATGCGTTGAGGCAAGGGTAGTAAACACCCCGTATAACGATCGCCTGTGGAATGCTATCCACGAGGTAGAACAGCGCTTGCGTAACGAACTGACCACTGACAGCGTAAAGTCTCTACCCAGCATCGCTGCTACCCGTGCGGTATATAAACTATGTGGAAAGGATCCCTCGCGCTATCGTCCTGCCAGCGAGCAACTCATCCGTCGCATGCTGCAAGGCAAGGAACTCTATCAGATTGATACGCTGGTAGACCTGGTAAACCTTGCCTCGATAGCCTATGGCTACAGCATAGGTGGTTTTGATGCCGATAAGTTTGTGGGCGATGAGTTGGTGCTTGGGGTAGGCAAGGAAGGCGAACCATACGAAGGTATAGGTCGCGGACCATTGAATATCGCCGGTCTGCCCGTATATCGTGATGCTCAGGGCGGAGTAGGTACTCCCACCAGCGACCACGAGCGTACCAAGATGACACTAGGCACTACCCATCTGGTGGTACTTATCAACGGTTACGATGGTAATGAAGAGCGAGTTAGCGAAAACGCACAATACATCCAGCGCCTCCTGATAGACTACGCTCAGAGCGATGGCGGCACTTACACTATCTATCGTTGATAGAGATGAAAGCAGACTTATTCCATCGCCTTTGCCACCATGTTGGTAAGGGCGATGAATTCTTGTATAGACAGTTGTTCTGGTCGACGCGTCATGATATCGTGCTCGAAGAAACCTGCAGGGGCAGGGTGGGCTGCATCGAAAATCTGACGGAGCGACACACGTAGCATCTTGCGACGCTGATTGAAGGTTGCCTTAACCACCCGACGGAACAACTGCTCGTCGCAACCAAGATCTGTAACCTCGTTGCGTGTCATGCGGATTACGGCACTCTGTACCTTTGGTGGTGGGTTGAACACACCTGGCTCTACAGTGAACAGATACTCAACATTGTACCACGCCTGGATGAGTACAGACAGTATGCCATACTGCTTGTTGCCAGGCTGCGATGCCATACGTACGGCCACCTCGTGCTGAATCATACCTGTGCAGCATGGGATGAGGTCCTTGTTGTCGAGCATCTTGAAGAATATCTGTGATGAGATATCGTATGGATAATTGCCCGTGAGCACAAACTGCTGACCCTCGAACACCTCATGAAGGTCCATTCGCAAAAAGTCTCCACCTATGATATTGTCGCGCAGACGTGGGAAGTTCTCCTGAAGATAAGCCACACTCTCGCGGTCAATCTCTACCACCTTGAATGGACGAGGTTTTTCAACCAGATACTGCGTCATAACACCCATACCAGGACCAACCTCGAGTACAGGAATCTCCGGACAAGCATCTACTGTATCAGCGATGCGCTTGGCTATATTCAGGTCAGTCAGGAAGTGCTGACCCAGATTTTTCTTAGGACGAACTTGTTTCATGCTGCAAAGATAGTGGAAATCGAGCGAAATACAAAATTAAAGGCAAAAAAAATCGCAGATTTCAAATCTGCGACTCAATTTTTTGTTCAATTACTTATTGTTGTCTACATTAACAGCAACGGTTACGACCAGCGATACAGCTAACGCGAAGGCGGCCATGGTCATCAATAAAAAACTTGTTTCTAATGTTACCATAATTAATCCCTTTCTCTAATTTTTATTTATTTGTTATCCTTAAAACCACTGCAAAGGTACGGCTGTTTACGCACACAGCCAAAAGTTTTAGTGTAAAATGCCAAAAAAGCGGGCGATTGTTGACACGTGTCAATTTAAATTTGTACCTTTGTGGCCATGGAATTAAAAAACATCATCAGTAGCGTGGCTAAAGTGGTGCTACCCTTTGTGTTGGGTGGCGCTATTTTATGGTGGATGTACCGAGGTGAGGATTTCTCGGTTATTAGTCATGTGCTGACTGAACAAATGAACTGGACGTGGATGCTGCTTAGCTTCCCATTCGGAATACTTGCCCAGATGTTTCGCGGATGGCGATGGAAACAGACGCTTGATCCTATCGACCTGAGATCGAATACTGCCGACCAGACTGATGACGGGCAGAAGATAAAAGCCCGTAATCATACCTGTATCAATGCTGTATTCATCAGCTATGCCGCAAGTTTGATAATACCGCGAATAGGCGAGTTCTCGCGATGCGCTATACTTAAGCGCTATGATGGCGTGTCGTTCTCGAAGGCACTGGGTACCGTAGTTACAGAGCGTGCTGTCGACACGTTGATAGTGATGATATACTCAGGTATAATCTTGCTGGTTGAGATGAGTATCTTTGGTACCTTCTTTCGCAAGACAGGAACATCGCTCGACAGAATACTAAATGGATTTTCGGTGACAGGTTGGGTGGTTACAGCCATCTGTGCAGTGGCAGTGCTGATACTGCTACACTTGTTGCTTAAGAACTTCTCTATATATAATAAGGTGAAAATGACGTTGGGCGGCATATGGGAAGGAGTGCTCTCGCTTAAGGGAGTAAAGAACCTGCCGCTCTACCTGTTTTTCTCCGTAGGTATATGGGTGATGTATTTTCTGCATTACTACCTGACGTTCTTCTGCTTCGACTTTACCGAGAATCTGGGCATAGGTTGCGCACTGGTATCGTTTGTGGTGGCCAACTTCGCTGTTATCGTGCCTACACCAAACGGCGCTGGTCCCTGGCACTTTGCCATCAAGACCATGCTGATACTCTACGGAGTGGCTGATGAACAGGCACTGTGGTTTGTGCTTATCGTTCATACCGTGCAGACTATGCTGGTTATAGCACTGGGCATTTACGCCTGGGCGGCATTGATGTTTACGAAACGTTTTAACCCAAATACAAATAAACTATGAGTGAGATTAAGAATCTGAAACCCGAGTGCATTTGGAAGAATTTCTACGCACTCACACAAGTTCCACGTCCATCAGGACATCTGGAGAAAGTACAGCAGTTCCTGCTCGATTTTGCTAAGCAGGCAGGTGTAGAAGCTTTTAAGGACCCCGCTGACAACATCGTGATGCGTAAACCCGCTACTCCTGGTATGGAGAATAAGAAGGGTGTTATCCTGCAGGCACACATGGATATGGTACCACAGAAGACTCCCGAGAGTACCCATAACTTTGAGACTGACCCCATCCAGCCATGGATTGATGGTGAGTGGGTGAAGGCCAAGGGTACAACACTGGGTGCCGACAACGGACTGGGTGTAGCTGCCATCATGGCTGTGATGGAGGATAAGACCTTGAAGCATGGTCCTATCGAGGCTCTGATTACTGCCGATGAGGAGACAGGTATGTTTGGTGCCAATGCTCTGCCCGCAGGCGAGCTTAATGGCGACATCCTGATGAACCTCGACTCAGAGCACTGGGGAAAGTTCGTTATAGGTAGCGCTGGTGGTATCGATGTAACTGCTACTCTCGACTATAAGGAGGTAGAGACCGAGGCCGACGATGCTGCAGTAAAGGTAACTGTAAAGGGCCTGCGTGGTGGACACTCTGGACTGGAGATTCACGAGGGTCGTGGAAATGCAAATAAACTTTTGGTTCGTCTGGTTCGCGAGGCTATCGAGGAGTGCGAGGCTCGTCTGGCCAGCTGGCAGGGTGGCAACATGCGTAACGCCATTCCATTCAAGGCCGAGGCTGTGCTCACATTGCCTAAGGAGAATGTAGTAGCCCTGAAGGAGCTTGCCGCTGACTGGCAGGACGACTTCCAGGATGAGTACAAGGGCATCGAGAGCGGTATCGAGGTTATCTGCGAGGATGTTGAGACACCAAAGATGGAAGTTCCTGTTGAGATTCAGGACAACCTGATCAATGCCATATATGGATGTCACGATGGTGTTATCCGTATGATACCTAGCTATCCCAGCGTAGTTGAGACATCTAGCAACCTGGCTATCATCAACATTGGTGAGGGCAAGGCTTCGCTTAAGATTCTGGCCCGCTCTAGTCGTGAGGATATGAAGGACTATATCGTTAAGACACTAGAGAGCTGCTTCAGTATGGCTGGCATGAAGGTGCAGACTGCTGGTAGCTATGGTGGTTGGGATCCAAACCCGGAGAGCGAAATCCTGAATCTGCTCTGCAAGGAGTACAAGGCTCTGTTTGGTGCCGACGGTATCATCCAGGTTGACCATGCCGGCCTGGAGTGTTCTATCATTCTGGGCAAGTATCCACATCTGGATGTAGTAAGTTTTGGTCCTACTATGAAGTCGCCTCACACCACTACCGAGCGTGCACTCATCGCTACAGTAGATCCATTCTGGACACTACTCAAGCGCGCCCTCGAGGTTATACCTGAGAAGTAAAAAAGGTAAAAAAGTGAAAAAGTGAAGTAAAAAATTCGCAGATTTTTTTTGAATCTGCGGATTTTTTTCTTACCTTTGCACCCGATAAATCAAAATATTAATAAAGTTATGGACGATTACCCGGCGGACAAATACAATTCGTAATGGCGGGGGATAGCGAGCAAGGCTGCTAATCCCTTTGCCGCTAAAACCATTTCATTAACGAAAAAAGGATTAGCAAAATGAAGACATTCTGGAATACCCAAGGTGGACTGACCCAAATAAACGAGTGGCAGCCCAATTGCTGGATACAGGTGACATGCCCCACCGAAGATGACCAGCGAGAACTAGAAGAGAAGTTTAATATACCCGACTACTTCATGTCGGATATAAGCGATACCGATGAGCGTGCACGTTATGAGTATGATGACGGATGGATGCTCATCATCCTGCGTATACCTTATGTCAAGGAGATACGCTCGCGCACACCATACACCACCGTACCTCTAGGTATCATACACAAACGCGATGTTACCATCACAGTATGTTTCTACGAGACCAATGTGATGATAGACTTCGTATCGTTCCAGCAGAAGCGTGGCGAGGGATTCACTGACCATGTGGACATGATTTTCCGCCTGTTCCTTTCTAGTGCCGTGTGGTACCTTAAGCGACTCAAGCAGATTTCTATGCTGGTAGACAAGGCCAAGCGCAACCTGGATAAGGAGGTGAACAATGAGAGTTTGATCGGTCTGAGCCGACTGCAAGACTCGCTCACATATTTCCAGACGTCTATCCGAGGCAACGAGACACTGCTGTCAAAGCTGAAGTTCAAACTGCAGATTGACGAACTTGATGCCGACCTTATCGAGGACGTAAACATCGAGATGACACAGGCCCGCGAAACCACCATGATTTACTCTAACATTCTGGAGTCGACGATGGACACATATCAGAGTATTATCAACAACAATATGAACACCGTGATGCGTACGCTCACTACCGTTACCATCCTGATGATGATACCCACACTGGTTACATCGATGTTTGGTATGAATCTGGTTAACGGCATGGAATCAAAACCTTGGGGATTTGTGTTGGCGATGGTACTTTCTGTGGTTATTTCGGCCATTGCATGGGGCATTTTCCGCCATAAACGACTCGTTTAGGCCGTAAAAGTGCAAAAAAACGCGAAAAAATTAGGTTAATTAAATATAAATGTTTAATTTTGACGCCAAATGTGATGATGCTAAGCATCATTTAGTAATAACTAAATAGTTAAATGATGGACTCTCAAGAGAATATCCTGGAACAGGGTACAAACGAAGAAGTAGTAAATGAGGAAGTTACATCTCAGGTTGCTGAGACAGAACCTCAAGTAGAAACCGAAAGCACAGAACAGGCTGAGGAGCAGGTTCGTGTGGTCTATGAAACTAAAGCCGACGTGCTGCATCGTCTGCAGGACATCGCCCATGGTGAGGAGACTCCTCAGAAGGAAGAGGTTGAGTATCTTAAGTCTTCTTTCTACAAACTCCATGTGGCTGAGCGCGAGGCTAAGCTTAAGGCTTACCTGGATGCAGGCGGCGATCCCGAACAGTATCAGTATACACCTGACCCCGACGAGGAGTCGTTCAAGGCTGAGATGGGAATAATCAAGGAGAAGCGTGCCAAGATCTTCAAGGAGATCGAGGCTGAGAAGCTTGAGAACCTTGAGAAGAAGCTGGCTATCATCGACCGCATAAAGGCCATGATTACTACACCCGACGAGGCAAACAAGAATTATAAGGAGTTTAAGGCTCTGCAGGACCAGTGGCGCGAGATAAAGAATGTACCAGCTGAGAAGGCCAATGAGCTTTGGCGCAACTATCAGTTGTACGTAGAGCAGTTCTACGATATGCTTCGCCTTAACAGCGAGGCTCGCGAGTACGATTTTAAGAAGAACTTTGAACTCAAGACAGCACTCTGCGAGGCTGCTGAGAAACTGGCTGACGAGGAGGATGTGATAAGCGCATTCCACCAGTTGCAGAAGTTGCATCAGGAGTATCGCGAGATTGGTCCTGTAGCCAAGGAGTTGCGCGAGGAAATCTGGAATCGCTTCAAGGCTGCGTCTAGCGTCATCAATAAACGTCATCAGGCTCACTTCGAGGGTGTTCGCGCTAAGGAGGAGGACAACCTGGCCCGCAAGACAGTGCTCTGTGAGAAGGTTGAGGCTATCGCTGCCGAGGAGAACAAGGGTAGTGGCGACTGGGAGAAGCACACCAAGCAGATTATCGATATCCAGACAGAATGGAAGACCATTGGTTTCGCTCCACAGAAGATGAACGTTAAGATCTTCGAGCGCTTCCGTGCTGCTTGCGACGACTTCTTTGGTCGTAAGGCTGCTTACTTTAAGGGCTTGAAGGAGACATTCAAGGAGAATGCTGAGAAGAAACGTGCTCTGATCGAGAAGGCTAAGTCTCTGCAGGATTCTACCGACTGGAAGTCGACTGGCGATAAGTTCGTTGCTATGCAGAAGGAGTGGAAGACCATAGGTATGGTTCCTAAGAAGTTGGGCGACCAGTTGTGGGCAGAGTTCCTGGCAGCATGCAACACATTCTTCGAGGCACGTAATGCTGCAGGTGCAGGACAGCGTGGCGAGGAGCGTGAGAATCTGGACAAGAAACTCGACATCATCGCTCGCCTGAAGGCTATCGCCGAGGAGACTGGCGACGATCTGGCCGAGAAGGTACAGAAGCTGGTTGAGGAATACAACTCGGTAGGTCACGTACCTTATAAAGAGAAGGATAATGTATACAAGGAGTATCATGCCATCCTCGACAAGCTCTATAAGGATCTGAACATCAGCACTGCCAAGCGCCGTCTTAACAACTTCAAGCAGAACCTGAAGAATGTGGCTGAGCGCGGCGAGAATGCTCTCGACAACGAGCGCGCACGCCTGTTCCATCAGTACGAGGCACTTAAGCAGGAGATTCAGACCTACGAGAACAACCTGGGATTCCTTAATGCAAGTTCGAAGAAGGGTAACAGTCTTATCGACGAGATGAACCGCAAGGTACAGAAGCTGAAGGACGATATGAACCTGATTCGCGAGAAGATTAAGGCAATTGATGCAGAAAA